>Ga0206904_1147_pt2 | contig 14328 bp, 13 predicted proteins | sample Alteio_BWOrgHeat_42_FD_152981 | JGI IMG/M metagenome (GOLD analysis project Ga0206904, IMG submission 152981) | Enriched cells from forest soil in Barre Woods Harvard Forest LTER site, Petersham, Massachusetts, United States -... | ecosystem: Environmental > Terrestrial > Soil > Temperate forest >...
TGTATGAAGGGTTTAATATGGTTAATTCCCTCAGATCAAGGTTCAATGCCTGCGAAACAGTGCTTAGCGGCAGGTATTTATTAACTAAAACGGTATCTGTTTTTAATGAAAAATTACAGGCAACAGGTACAATATTGTGTTTGCTGTAATAGTTCATTAAGTAATCTACCGCAATAAATGCTGGGACATATCCCCTTGTTTCGTAAGGTAAATACTGGCGGATCGACCAGAAATCATTAGCGCCGCCTGCCTTTTCAATGGCACGTTCTACATTGCTTTTACCACAATTGTATGATGCTATAGCCAAAAGCCAATCGCCAAATTCCTGATAGGCATCTTTTAAATAAGCTGCAGCAGCATAACTGGCCTGTATAGGGTCGCGGCGATCATCAACATAGTCATCCATATTTAAGCCGTAAAGCTTTGCAGTGGTGAACATAAATTGCCATGGCCCGGTTGCACCAACACGAGATACCGCATAAGGATCGAGTTTGGATTCAACTATGGATAAATATTTTATTTCATCAGGAATCCCGGCATCATGAAAAGCTTTCTCATAAATAGGGAAGTAATATTTTGTTAAACCTAAAACACGACCCATCTCTTCGCGGTTACGCGAATAAATATCAATATAGCTCTGAACGTATTCGTTATAATCTAACTGGATATCCTTCTTTATCGAATCCAAACGGCGTTTGTAGATACCGCTTTGCGAAGTCAATGGTGCTGGTTGATTTATTACAGGAACTATAATGGTATCTGCATAATCTTTAGGAACATCATTGATGAGTTTACTACTTTGAAATGTTAATGGTGCCGGAGCAGGAGAGAAAACAGGTGCGGCCCTGAGGATTTGTAATGATAATAAACAGATGATCAGCGTAAGTATTTTCTTCATTATTTAGGGTTTAACTTAGCGAATACTGGCAGTATATTTTACTAATGTATTAATTTTCTATAGTCCGAGGAAATATTTGGAAAAATTTAACAGTTCCTGCTCATTAAAATTTTTGGTCAACAGTTGTAAGCCTAACGGCAATCCCTTACTATTATTGCCCGTAGGCAGTGAAATGGCGGGTACTCCTGCTAACGATGCTTGTACGGTAAAAATGTCGGAAAGATACGTTACAACCGGATCTTTTTCCTGTTTCCCTAATGCAAAAGCGGGCTCAGGGGCAGTTGGGATAAGAATAAAATCATATTCCTCCAAAATAGCAGCCGTTTTTTCCTGTATCAGGCGGCGCACTTTTTGGGCCTTGGAGAAGTAAGCGTCATAATATCCTGCGCTAAGTACAAAAGTACCCAGCATTATACGGCGTTTAACTTCTTTACCAAACCCTTCAGAGCGTGAACGTTTATAAGTCGATACCAGATCGGTCGCAGCAGGGCTTCGGTAACCATAATGCACACCATCATACCGCGACAGGTTTGATGATGCTTCGGCCATGGCCAGGATATAATAAGTCGGCACCAGGTAATCCAGTAATTCAAATGCTATTGGTTTAACTGTATGGCCTTCGGCACGTAATTTATCAATGTAATTTACAAGTGTGCTCTTAACCTCGCCATCAACTCCGGGGCTCGACAGGGCTTCCTGTAAATAGGCTATCTTTTTTATTCCGGGAGCTTTTATTTCCCCGCTGAATGCCGGCACAGCAACATTTGCTAAGGTACTGTCGTATTCATCAGGACCAGCCATTATCTCAAGCAAAAGGGCGGCATCTTCTACCGACCGTGTAATAGGGCCCACCTGGTCGAACGATGATGCGTAAGCAATTATACCGTGTCGTGAAATACGCCCGTAGGTTGGTTTTAGCCCAATCAAGCCACAAAACGAGGCTGGTTGCCTTACAGAGCCACCGGTATCAGTGCCCAAAGCAGCATGGCACATATTTGCCTGCACAGCAACAGCCGAACCGCCCGAAGAACCACCCGCAACACGGGTTTCATCAGCATAATTTTTTACCGGGCCGAAAAAGGAGTTCTCATTAGATGCACCCATTGCAAACTCGTCGCAGTTACAGCGGCCGATAATCACAGCATCTTCAGCAAGCAAACGCTCAACTATAGTTGATGAGTAAACAGAAGTAAAATCTTTTAAAATTTTGGAAGAGGCATTTACTTTATGCCCTTTATAGCAGATATTATCTTTTATAGCGATAACCATTCCTGCCAGCTTACCGGCATTACCCTGCTTAATACGGGCATCAATTTTAATGGCACTGGCTAATGCTTCCTGTTCAAACACTTCGTTAAAAGCATTTAAATGAGCATTTAAGGTGATATTGTTTAGATAACCTTGTACCAGTTTTTCAACCGAAGTTTTTCCGGATGAAATCTCACTCTTTATTTCACTTAAAGAGGTATAAAACTTAGTCATGGGCCTAAAATAAAAAACTTATCCGTTGATTGCATAAACAATCTACAGATAAGTTTTAAGATGTAAACATTAAACAGCCGGAACAGTAACCTGAACCTGATTTTATAACCTAAACTTTAGGTTTTTCCTCGGTATTGGTATTGGTAGTACCACCTGAAGTAGTGCTGCTGCTTTCGCCGTTTTGAGCATCTTTAAATTCTTTCATGCCCTTGCCTAAACCTTTCATAAGTTCAGGAATTTTTTTACCGCCAAACAGTATTAAAATTGCAATGATGATCAGAATAATTTCTGGTGCGCCTAATCCACCCATGATTTTTAAGTTTTATTTATGATTTATATTCTTATTACGTGTTTTTTGTTGGTTCTGCTGTTACAGCATCATTATGCGTAGCAGTAGTGTGGTTTTCGGTAACATGCCCGGGATGTTCACCTGCGTGGGTATCATCAAAAGGTACAACCTCGCCAGCTACATGGCTTTCAACCACATGGTGGTCTTCTGTTGCAAAATGACTGTCATTTACCGGTACGGTATTTTCAACCGGTTGAAAACGGGTTGAGCCCTCTGAAGTTTGATTTTGAGCAGTTTGCTGATTTTCGGCTGTAGCCTGTTCAACCCTTTTTTCTTCTTCCCTTTTTTCCTCGAAATTATTTATCTGATTATTAATCTCGCGTTTAACGCCCTCGGATGCGTCTTTAAAATCGCGGATCCCTTTCCCAAGGCCTCTTGCAATTTCAGGGAGTTTTTCTCCTCCAAAAAGCAACAGGGCCACAAATACTATCAGCACCATTTCGGAAGAACCGATGTTTAAAAATGCAAGAACTGAACTATGCATAGGGGTAAAATTAATTTAGCCTACAAATATAGGCAATTTAAAATTTATAAAGTTCAAACTAATTTGCTACAAGCCAAATTTTTGGGTTAACTGCAGTAGTGCCTTTGTATAACGCGAAATCAACTATCGCTTCCCCGGTTGCTGAATCGGTGGCTACAGTACCAATTACCTGCTTGGTGCTTATTTTTTGGCCCTCTTTTACTGTAAAGCTTTTAAGATTTGAGTAAGCAGTAAAATATTCACCATGTTTTATAACTACCAGCCAGGTACCGCTTACATTCGAAATCCCGGATACTTCACCCTGGAAAACAGCCCTTACAGATGCTCCCTGGTTTGTTTTAATACTCCAGCCATAGCTTTCATTTTTAATGCCGGTATCGTCATAATAAATACCAAATCCTTGTTTTATGCTGCCATTGGTAACCGGCCAAGGTAAAGCGCCGCGGCTTTCCAAAAAGTTGCTCGATAACCTTGCCGACTCAGGTGTAGCATTTAAAACCTCGCTATCGCTCGATCTTTTGGTTATTGTTTTTGTTTTTGGGGCGGCTACTTCTTTATTTTCGGCTTTTGCCTTGGCAGCAGCGGCTTTTGCTTCTGCCCTTGCCAGCTCCTCGGCTTTGCGCCTTGCTTCCTCAATTTCGCGGTGTATAGCGGCGTTAATCTCCCTGTTAGTCCTGGTTATTTTTCTTTGTACTTCCTGTTGCTGTTGTTTTAACTGTCCTTCATGTTTTGAAAGGTCGGCAACTACCTGTACCTGGGTGTTTTTTTCATCGCCGAGGGTTCTCTTCTCCTTCTCCTGATCTACCAGTAAATTGTTTTTTTCTTTTTTATTTTTATCAAGCTCACCTATTTTAACATGAAGTTCGGTTTGTGTTTGCTGTATATATCCAGCCTGGCGTTCGCGGTAGGTGCCAATTTGTTGTAAATATTTTAAACGTTTGTACGCCTGGTTAAAATCTTCGGCTGCAAAAATAAACATCAGCTTATTATATGCGCTGGTATTCCGGTAGGTAAACAGCACCATGGCGGCATATTCCTTCTTAAGCTGGTCTAACTGTGTTTGCAGATTACGTACAAAGTTATTGCTTTCTGAGATTTGGCTATCCAGGTTCCTTACCTCCGAATTAATGTTACTGATCTTTTCTTCGCGGATGCTGATCTGCTGTTTTAATAAACTAAGCTGTTTTAAAGTAGACTTTTTATTGTTTGACGTTTCCTGGTACTCGTGATTAAGCTTTTCCAGCTCTTGGGTCAATTCTTCCCGATGGCGTTTTAATTCGGCGCTGCTTTGAGCATGCACGCTGAATGCGGCAAAAACAAAAATTAAAATTAAAGCTGCTTTAAAAAATTTCATTCTTTGTTAAATAAAGATTTGATAGCTTCTAAAAAGTTGTCAAATCTGATCAAATTTAATCTGCCGGTGTATACCTTGATGGAATGCTGAAAGGATATTCAAGCGGCTGATCGAAGTCTGCTTTTGTATAATGCAAATTAACCTGTATTTTTTTATCTTTCACTACAGATGCAATATCTATTTGCGATGGCATTATTCTGTTAGTGGCTTGTATAAAGGCTCCATTTACAACCTGTAATGATTGCCCAGCACCCTGGTTACCCAGATTTGTTTGGGTTGCCTTCATATCAGGGCCTAATATAAGCTTATAAACCAAATCGTCTAAGTTTCCGGTTAAAGTAGTGTTACCATTATCAACTTTAAAATCCGCACCTTCATTTAGCAATTCAGGGATGGCATTGCCAATAAGCAGCGATTCCAGCGTTTTATAATTAATCTGCTTGCCGGTATATTTATAAATATAATTAAACGGCTTACGCACATAAAGGCTTTGCAGGCGATTGATAAGCATTATGCTGTCAGGTGTAATTACTGCCCTTGCAACTTCAATCCCGGCAATAGCGGTAATTGAAACCCATATTTTCTGATCTCTTTTTATCCTGATGTTCAAAGTAACATCATTACTGCTTGTACCCATATCGAGCCTGGTTTTAGCCTTTCCCGAAAATGTATCAAAATTTGTTTGTTGTGCCTTTATAGCAGCTATCTTAATTGCTTTGCTGTCGACAGCTGGTTTTGCAGCAGTATCAACCGCTACCCTTTTAACCAAAACCTGTTTACGGCTTTTACAGCTAAAAACAAGCAACAGCGAGCATAAGGCTATTAATTTTATACTGATGGCTGTATGACGGCCACTTTTATATAAAATGCTATTCAATGTATTTCTTTTCATTTATTTTTCGATCCAAAAATGGCGATTGAGCGCCTTTTTCTTTAGCTTTTTTCCAGTTCTCAACCGCGCCGTCAATATTTCCCAAATAAAACAGCACGTCGCCATAATGCTCTATTTTTCCAGTGCTTTTGTTTTTATCGTCAGCCAATGCTTTTTCCATCCATGTTTTGGCACCTGCATAATCTTTTTGTTTGAACAATATCCATGCATAGGTATCTTCAAACGATGCATTATTAGGCTGCAGGTCTATGGAATGCTTTGACATTTGTGCTGCCTTTTGCAATTGCTCGCCTCTTAACGATAAATAATACGCATAATTATTTAATGTAAATGCATTATCCGGATTATAGGTTAACGCTTTCTCGTAGGCTTCATCCGAGCTCTTAATATCCTTTAAATCATGATAACAATCGCCAAGTGATGAAAAGCTTTGCGAAAGTAGATCCTTATCCTGAAGTTCTAATGAAGTTGCGTTTTTAATATAATCTACCGCTTTATGAAAGTCTCTTTTCTGAATCCAGGCAACGCCAACCAGATAATTCATCCAGGCCTGATTCGGGAACAGGGATAAAGAGTTTTCGCCATCTTTAATTGCGCCGTCGAAATCATTATCCCCTAAGTCAATCCGCACCAGTTGTTCTTGCACCTCATAAACCTGGTTATTTAGGGCAATTGATTTTTGATACATTGCTTTAGCTTCCTTCAACTTTTCATTTTGCAGCAGCATGTCGCCATATATGGCATAGGCTTTGGCATCAGCAGGATGGGCAACAGTTAGGATCCTGCTCAGCTCAAGAGCACTGGCTTTGGCATTGGGATCGGGGAATTTAGGCAGATAACCCAAAACGATCTTTATCTTTTGATCGATATCCATATCAGGTATGGCAAAGGCAAGTGTAAGCTCGGTATAACAAGCCTCATAATCTTTTTTATCCCGGTAGATATCAGCGAGCGACAAATGTACCAGGCCGCTGTTCGGTTTAATTTTTTCTGCGTCTTTTAAAACTTTCAAAGCTTTATCGCTAAAGTTATTTGCGTTGTACAGCTGTGCCAAAAATAAATAATATCTTACCTGCGATGGGTCGGCAGCTATCATTTGCTCCAACTGACGTGCGGCCTGGTCAACCTTACCTTGTTTTAAATAAATTTTCTGGCGGTTGGCCAGCAGGTCATCGGTAGGGCCGGTTATCTGTTCAACCTTATCATAAGCCTGTAATGCCTCGTCATACCTTTTCAGAAGAAAAAAAGCATTAGCCTTATCGTAATAATAATCCGGCTTATCAGGATTGATCCTTATTAATTCGTTAAATACATTTTCAAGCTTATCAATATTGTTGCTTTTTTCGTAGCAATCGGCCAGTGCAGCCCAATACCATTCATTATCGGGATTAACTGTTACCGCTTTTTCTAACAGCATTTGAGCATCGTCGTAATTATTTTTTGTTTTTTTAATGATGGCCAGCTCAAACAGAGAGGCATCATTTGAAGGATCTAACTGAATAACGCGGTTAAAAAGATCGGAAGCCAGTGTAGTATTCTCAACCGTTTTTTCCCTTAGGGCAGAAAAAAACAATTGCCTCACCATTGCGCTATCGGTTGATGTCATGGGCTTTGAGGCAACCACAACAACTTTATTTTTATTCTGGGCAATAGCTGAATTATTTAGAATCAAGAGACAAGAACCAAGAATCAGGATAGAAAGAGCATACCTTCTCCTTTTTATATCCTGTACAGCATTTCCAACCTCCTGGTTTCTTGTATACATTTTATTGACCTTATTTTTTCCTGTTTCCTTATCCTAAGCCCTATCCTATTCCTGTATGTCCATATCCGCCTTCGCCGCGTTGGGTTTCATTTATTACTTCTACCTGTATCCAGTTTACTTGTTCGTGCCGGGCTACTACCATTTGGGCAATCCTGTCGCCGCTATTGATCTCAAAATGCTGATCGGAAAAATTGATCAACAACACTTTAATTTCACCGCGGTAATCAGCATCAATTGTTCCCGGCGAGTTAACTATACCGATGCCATGTTTAAAGGCAAGTCCGCTTCGTGGACGAATCTGTGCTTCAAAACCTTCGGGCAATTCCATAAATAGTCCTGTTGGGACTAATTTACGCTCCATTGGTTTAAGCATGATAGATTCTTCCAAATCGGCACGCAGGTCCATGCCTGCAGCATGTAATGTTTCGTATGCCGGAAGGCTATTTTTCGATCTGTTAATAATCCTGATGTTCATCGCCTGCTTAATATAGCTTTTAAATCTTTCCACTCAAAATAAAGTGTCCCTGCTGCAAATAATACTAAAAGTAAATTCCCTGCAAATATATTCCGGTTAAACACGCTGAACGATAAATAAACGAGAATTATTGAAGATATAATATAAACGAGGTTCTTTTTAATATTATATGGAATCGGATAGTTTTTTTGTCCCCACAGGTATGATAACACCATCATGGTGGCATAGGCAATTAAAGATACCCATGCCGATGCCATATAACTGTACATAGGAATAAAGATAACGTTGAGTACCAATGTTAATATGGCACCTATACCTGATATGTACAGGCCGTATTTTGTTTGATCGGACAGGCGGTACCATACTGAAAGATTCATATAAATACCCAGGCTTACATAACCAAAAACCAATGGCGGTACAACCCTAAGTCCAACCCAGTATTTATGGTTTGGGATAAAATATTTAAGTATCTCTATATTGGCTACTATAGCTACAAATATGATGCAAACGGCTATTACAAAGTAATCCATAATGCGGGCATAAGTTTGCCCTGCATTTTTATTTTTGGCGTGATTAAAAAAGAATGGCTCCGCCCCTAGCCTGAATGCGTTTATGAACAAACTAAGGAACAGCGAGATTTTTGCACAAGCGCCATACACACCAACTGCATTGGCTTTTTGGCTTAATGGCAGCAGCTTACCTAAAAGCAATTTATCGAGGTTTTCATTAAGCGAATAGGAGATATTAGCTATTAGTATTGGCCAGCTGTATGCCAGCATTTCTTTAAGCATTGGCCAGTTGAACCTGAACTTTAATTTCAATAACTCTGGCAACAATAATATCAGTGTTATAAGGCTCGATATAAAATTAGACAGAAACACATATCCCACCCAACCATGCCTGAACCATTGATTTATATAAGCAGTACCAGCAAGATTATGCTTCGCTATATAAGGTAATACATAAATAAAAAGCAGGTTGAAACCCACAAAAACAGTAACATTTATAAACTTAATAATGCCATACCTGCCCGGCTTTCCATCAGCGCGTATTTTGGCAAAAGGGATAACAGCAAAAGCATCGAGTACTAAAACAGCAATAAAGCATTTTACATAAATTACATAATCTTCGTGGCTGCTGTTGCCAATACTTACCTCATTGGCTATGTTATTCACCAATGGGATAGCAATAAGCAGGAACAGGGTTGATAAGGTAATTACTGTTGCGAATGCATTATTATAAACGGTTTGTTTTTCATCCTCTCTTTTGTTTAAGTATCTGAAAAAGGTTGTTTCCATCCCGAACGCCAAAACGGGATTAAGCATGGATGCCCAGCTGAACATGGTGGTAAATATGCCATATACATTGGGGGCATATGCTATTGTATAAATAGGCGTAAGGATGAAACTAAGTACCCTTGAAACAATTGTACTTATTCCATATATGGCCGTTTGCCCGGCGAACTTTTTAGCAGTTGACAATTTTTATATTAAAGGGAGTTGACCTGAAAAACCTATACCAATTATAGGCTCTTTTTTACGACCTCAAAATTACGATAGTTTTTCAATTCGCCTTCATTGCTTTCAACAAGATTTACTTCGGCATGCTCAGGGCCTTCATGGCACCATTCTAAAAACATTTCGAGCGCCAGGTTATCACCTTCAGCAGCAATAAGCACATCACCATTAACGTCGTTTTTAATATAACCTTTAACACCGAGCTGATCAGCAACTGCTTTGGTTGAGGCCCGGTATAAAACGCCCTGTACTTTACCTTTTACTACGATATCGAGGTGGGTCATGATTAGTTGGAAAGTTATAATGTTTAAAGGTTGTAAAGTTAAGAAAGATTGATTTTTCTTTATATTAATGTAATTAGTTATTTGAACATTTTGGAACCCTTACAACATTTAAACAAGTTTTCTCACCTTTGTCTCTGGTGTGATTTTTAAACCATCCAGATCAGTTATTAGATTTAAGCCTGGGGTTTTACCAACTTCAATCGAACCTTTCTCATCATCTATACCCAGGTATTTCGCACCATTTAGCGTACCCCATTCAATCAACTGGGCTGTACTTATAGCCGGATATTTATGCTGGATGGTTCGCATCTCGCTTAAAATACACAGTTTACTATTGGAAGCGAGGCTGTCAGTACCTAATGTAATGTTATAGCCCTGACCTATAAAAAGTTCGATTTTAGGTAATATGTTCTCAATATAAAGGTTGGCGTTAGGGCAAAAACAAAAATGGATTTTGCGGTCGAAGCGTTTTATAAAGTAGATGTCTTTTAAATTGGTACAGGTATTATGCACCAGCAGTATCTCCTGCTTATTGGTTAGCAAAGGCAAAACCGACTGGAGTGAATTACGCGCCTGAGGTTTAAAATGCGATATGTCCATCCCAAAATGCGCATATAGATCGTTAAAGTTACCCTGCTTGTACCTGAAAAATTTATTTTCTTCCTCGCACTCCTGATTGTGGATACTGATGAGATTGGGGCGATTGTCGCTATACTTCTGGATCAGTTTAAACAATTCCTTTGATACCGAATAAGGCGCGTGAGGCGTTATTGAACACGACTGCGGCTTAAATTCATTCAGCAAGGCAAGTGCATTTTCAAATACAGCTGTTGCCCGTTCTGGTAAAAAACCAAACGTCTCTACAAAACTGTGATAATATAGTTTACTGTCGGCTTTAACCTTGATGGTGCTATTGGTATTAACTATATCGCCAACTGCAACAATGCCATTTTCGTACATGTCATTATCAGCCTGAATGGCAGCATCCAATACCAGCTGGCTATCTGCACCACGTACCTTTTGGATATCAATGATAAAATTAACCAGCCCTGTTTGCTGTTTAATTTTTTCTTTAAGATGCGAAAGTTCAAGGTGACAATGGGTGTTGATAAACCCGGGACAGATAATACCACTCACCTTTTCGACGGGAGCATTGTAGGTTTCTACTAAAGTATTCGGATCGATAACTGCTATTATCTTACCAAAATCATCAACTGTAACTATTCCGTTTTTTATTGGATCGGCATAAACGGGAAAAATGTAATCGGCTTTAAAACTTTTCATTCAATCTATAAAATAACACCCTCACTTCGCTTCAACTAAACTTACCCCGTTATATTATCAGATACACTTAACTTTAAATTATTGTTTTAAATATATAAGAATATTTTTTAAAAAGACTATCTTTTTTAAATTTAGTACTTTTGCAGTGTGATCAAACTAAAGGAAAAAATCGATATCCGCAGCTTAAGCCTGGAAACCTTACAGAAACATTTTATCCAAATGGAGGAAAAAAGTTTCAGGGCTAAGCAGGTATACGAATGGCTGTGGAAAAAATCTTGTTTTTCCTTCGACGAGATGAGCAATATTTCAAAAGAACTGCGCACTAAACTTAACGATAACTTTATTATTAATAACGTTAAAATACATAACTCACAGTATAGCGCGGATAAAACTATAAAAAATTCTTTTATTTTACACGACACTCATTTAATTGAGGGAGTTTTAATACCAACCCCTGGCAGAATGACAGCCTGCGTGTCGTCGCAGGTTGGTTGCAGTCTAACCTGTAAGTTTTGTGCAACAGGTTATATGGAGCGAAAACGTAATTTAAATCCCGATGAAATATATGACCAGGTTGTGCTGATTGATCAGCAAGCAAGAGAGAATTACGGTGTCCCGCTCTCTAACATCGTATATATGGGTATGGGCGAACCCTTGCTGAATTACAAAAATGTTTTGGACTCTGTTGAGAAAATAACTTCGGAAGAGGGGCTTAACATGGCGGCAAAGCGCATTACAGTATCTACCGCCGGCATAGCCAAAATGATTAAAAAACTTGGCGATGACCAGGTGAAATTCAACCTTGCTCTATCATTACACGCTGCAAATGACGAAAAGCGGAATACCATTATGCCCATTAATGAGCAAAATTCGTTAAAAGCATTAGCCGAGGCTTTGAAATACTACTACGCAAAAACCAAAAACCCGGTAACCTACGAATACATTATTTTTGATGGCTTTAATGATAATATTGAAGATGCAGTAGAGTTAGCCCGGTTTTGCAAACACTTGCCTTGTAAAGTAAATATTATTGAATATAACCCCATATCCATGGCGGCCTTTATAAACGCAGGAGAAGATAAAGTTGAAGCTTTTGCCGAATACCTGAAAAAACAAGGCGTTAATGTACACCTGCGCCGCAGCCGGGGCAAGGATATTGATGCCGCATGTGGTCAGTTGGCAATAAAGGAAGAAGCGAAAGTTTGATGTGCGGATGTGCAAATACGAGGATATGCGGATATTTAAGCCAATTACACAAACTATGGCTATAATAACTTAAAACATGAACCTGCAACGCAGTTACCTGGCCGACTTTGTTTCCTTATTATTTCCTGAGCTTTGTGCTGCTTGCCGGGAAAGCCTGGTGGCTAATGAGCAACTGATCTGTACCGATTGCCGCTATAATTTACCTTACACTAACTTTCATTTACAGCCCGATAATATTGTTGCCAGGCAGTTTTGGGGTAAAATTAAGCTGGAAGGCGCCTATGCGCTTTATTACTTTACCAAAGGCGGAAAAATTCAAAACCTGATGCACCAGTTTAAATATAACGGGATGCAGCAAATTGGTAATTTATTGGGAAGCATAGCAGGTGATCAGTTAAGTAAGAATGAATTATTTAATACGGTTGATTATATAATCCCTGTTCCGCTTCATAAAAAAAGAATGCGCGAACGTGGCTATAACCAAAGCGCCTGCTTTGCCGAAGGGCTGGCAACCAAACTAAATGCAATTGTTGAAGAAAACAATCTGGTGCGTGAAGTGGCAACTGAAACCCAAACCCATAAGTCGCGGTTTGCAAGGTTCGAAAACATGCAGGAGGTTTTTACAATTAAAAACCCGGAGCGTTTAATAAATAAACATGTATTATTAGTTGATGACGTGGTAACAACCGGCTCAACGCTCGAAGCCTGCGGCATCAGGTTACTTGAAATTGAAGGATTAAAATTGAGTATAGCTACAATTGCTTACGCGGAATAGAATCGCTGATTTTAGGCTGATGTTTGTGATGAAACTGATGTTTTAAAACCTTTAGGCTTTCAGCTTTCACACTTTTTGATACGCGCTCAATTTTTCGAAAAGGCCTTTGGGGTCGAATGGTTTTAAGATGTAATCATTCATGCCCGCATCATCAATCTGGCCGCGTTCGCTGCTCAGCATTGATGCTGTAAGTGCTATGATAGGTAGTTGCTGAAAATATGATTCCTTTTTTGCGCGGATAATCTGAGTAGCTTCAATGCCCCCCATTCCGGGCATATAAACATCCATTAATACAACATCATAATTGTGGTTAGCTTCAATTTTCTCCACTGCCTGAAAACCATTTTCAGCGAAATCGGCATGAGCCCCCCATCGGGTTAGCACCTTGTTGATTAAAAGCCTGTTTATGTTGTTATCGTCAACAACCAGCACATTTAAATGTAATTCGGTTTCCAATTTATAAAGCTTAAGTATTTATGAATTATATGCCCTAATACGTATCGCTATTAAAAAAGTTGTGAAAATTTCGGCTTAATTACACTTATTAAAGACCGAATAGCATAAAACGTACTGATTTTCAGTAGCCAATTAAGCACCATATGGTGCTTAATTGGCTAGCTAATTTCTTAGCCCAGGTGCTTATCACGATAAAGCGGATAGTCGTGCATTAATTTATGCACTTTTTTCTTTACTTTTTTCAGATTATCCTCATTGTCAGGGTCATTGATCACCATATCTATCAGTTCAACAATCTCTTCCATATCGCCTTCTTTCATTCCACGGGTTGAAATTGCAGCAGTACCTACCCTGATACCAGAAGTAACAAAGGGGGACTTATCGTCATACGGAACCATGTTTTTGTTTACAGTGATATCCGCAGCAACCAAAGCGTTTTCGGCTGCTTTACCGGTGATGTTTTTATTGCGAAGATCAATCAGTATTAAGTGGTTATCAGTACCGCCAGAAACTATTTCGTATCCGCGATCGGTAAATGCCTTTGCCATTGCGGCGCCGTTCTTTTTTACTTGTACAATATATTTCATGTACTCATCGCTCAAAGCTTCGCCAAATGCTATTGCTTTGGCTGCGATGATATGCTCCAGCGGGCCACCCTGTGTGCCAGGGAAGACAGCCATATCCAGTAAGGAAGACATCATCCTGATTTCTCCCTTTGGTGTTTTAATTCCGAATGGGTTTTCAAAATCTTTGCCTAGTAATATCATGCCACCGCGCGGGCCGCGCAGGGTTTTGTGAGTAGTAGTAGTAACAATGTGGCAATGCGGCAGCGGATCGTTCAGCAAGCCACGTGCAATAAGACCTGCAGGATGTGAAATATCAGCCAGTACCAATGCACCAATTTCATCGGCTACTTTGCGTATAAACTCATAATCCCAATCGCGTGAATAAGCCGAAGCACCGCAAATAATTAGTTTTGGTTTTTGCTCCAGGGCTACTTTTTTAAGCTGATCGTAATCAACCAAACCTGTATCCTTTTTTACCCCGTAAAAATGAGGCTCATATAACTTACCTGAAAAGTTTACAGACGAACCATGTGTTAAGTGG
>Ga0206904_1197_pt1 | contig 14317 bp, 11 predicted proteins | sample Alteio_BWOrgHeat_42_FD_152981 | JGI IMG/M metagenome (GOLD analysis project Ga0206904, IMG submission 152981) | Enriched cells from forest soil in Barre Woods Harvard Forest LTER site, Petersham, Massachusetts, United States -... | ecosystem: Environmental > Terrestrial > Soil > Temperate forest >...
TAATATAAATGCAGGAAACCAATCATTCAATGTTAAGACAGGTGGCAAATACAAAAACCTGGATGAAGTAACCGGCACCGTTGTTTACAATGCCAACGGAAGGATTGTATACCTGCGTGATATTGCTTCAGTAAATTTTGAGAACGACGAAGAAAAGCACATAACCCGCCTGAACGGCCACCGGTGTATTTTAGTGGATGCTGCGCAGAAAAACGGGGCAAATATCAGCCAGACACAAAAGAAATACCTCCCGGTATTACAGGAGTTTGAAAAGACACTTCCGGCTAACATTAAACTGGTTAAAGCATTTGATCAGGCTGATAATGTAAATAAACGCCTCTCACATCTTGGCGTCGATTTTCTCATTGCCATTGGGCTGGTGCTTTTTACCTTGCTGCCGCTTGGTAACCGCGCTTCGCTTATTGTGATGGTAGCTATCCCGCTGTCGCTGGCTTTGGGCATTGTCGGTTTAAACTTATTCGGGTTTTCGCTCAATCAATTGACTATTGTCGGGTTGGTGGTGGCGCTGGGATTGCTTGTCGACGATAGTATTGTTGTGGTAGAGAATATAGAACGGTGGCTGCGCGATGGTTATTCCAAAAAAGAGGCAGCGATCAAAGCTACCCGGCAGATTACGCTTGCCGTAATCGGGTGTACCGCGATGTTAGCCATATCCTTTTTGCCAATGTTATTCCTGCCGGCAGGGCCAGGCGAGTTCATCCGCGGGCTTCCAATGGCTGTGATATGCAGTGTACTGGCGTCAATGATCGTGTCGCTCACAGTGGTTCCTTTCCTGGCCAGTCGGGTATTAAAGGATCATATTGCCCCTGAAGGCAACTTCTTCCTCCGTGTCCTAAAAAAAGGCATCAGCAGCACTTATTCAAAGCTTATGCATCGTGCGCTGAACAGGCCGGTTTTGACCCTGCTGATCGCGTTAAGCTTATTCGGCGTTTCAATGGCGCTTTTCCCGGTTATTGGCTTTAAACTGTTCCCTGCATCTGAAAAACCGATTTTCCTGGTCAATATCCGAATGCCGCAGCAAACAAGCCTGTCAGAAGGCAACCGGATCACCCGGATGGTTGAAGATAGCCTGGCTAAATGCCGGTTGGTTAAGTATTATACGGCAAACATCGGCAAAGGAAATCCGCAGATCTATTACAACGTACCCCAGCAGCCGGAAAAATCCGATTTTGCGCAAATATTTGTCCAATTAGATGAAGATACCAGGCCATTGGCTAAAAAGAGCTTAATTGATACATTGAGGGCACGTTTTGCCTCGTTCGCCTATGCCAGGGTAGAAGTTAAAGACTTTGAACAAGGCCCACCAATTGACGCTCCTATCGCGATAAGGATCTTTGGGGATAACCTGGATACGCTCCGCAAAATTTCTTTCCAGGTCGATCGTATAATTGAGGCCGACAAAGGAACCGTTTATGTTGACAACGACCTGAATACACTTAAAACGGATATTAAGCTCAACATTAATAGGGAAAAGGCGAGAACGCTCGGTGTGTTTACTGCCGATATTGACCGCACCCTGAGGCTTGCAATAGCAGGGCTGAAAATAGGAACATTTACTAACGAAACTGGTGATGGTGATGATTATGATGTAATAGTCAGCTCTAAACATGATAAGTTCGCTATGCTTGATGTATTCAAAAATCTTTTCGTTAACAACACGCTGGGCACGCCGGTACCACTAACGCAATTGGCGACGGTCAATTTTGAGACCTCCCCCACCGCATTTGGGCATTTCAATAAAAACAGGTTTGTCGAGATCACTGCATACACACAAAAAAATGTACTGGCGAATAATGTATTGAAGAGGATTGTACCGAAATTGAATGCCATCAAAATGCCTGGGGGCTATTATTATAAACTTTCGGGAGAGGCTGAAAGCGAAGGAGATGCTTTCGGCGGCGGCTTTATTACAGTGATATTGCTAACCGTATTCCTTTTTACAGCCGTGTTGATCCTGCAATTCAAGACATTCAAAGGTATGCTAATTGTTTTGTCGGTGATACCACTTGGCGTAGTCGGCGGTGTTTTGATGTTATTTCTATCAGGTAATCCAATGTCTTTCATCGCTATAATAGGGTTTATCGGACTTGCCGGCATTGAAGTTAAAAATTCTATCCTGTTAGTTGATTTTACGAATCAGCTGCGCATGGAAGGAACTCCTCTTGATGAAGCTATTGAAAAGGCAGGTGAGATACGTTTTCTGCCAGTGATACTTACCTCGCTTACGGCTATTGGGGGTCTTATACCACTGGCAATGAACCCAAATCCACAAATATCACCGCTGGCACTTGTGCTTATTGGCGGGCTCATTAGTTCAACCATCCTTTCAAGGATTGTTACCCCGGTGATGTATAAGCTTATTCCGCCACAAATAGATGACAAAGAATTATTAATATCGAAACCAAATTTTGAAGAAAAAAGCAGGGCCTAATTATTTATAAATGAAAAGGTAGTTTTTGACTTTCTGAATTTTTGTTAAGTACCTATAAGTCTATAGTTATTGACTATTTTCCGATACAAAACTTACTGAAAATATTCTCCAACAGATCATCTGTGGTAACTGCGCCTGTAATCTCGCCGAGATAATATAGCGCCTGCTTAATATCCATAGCTAAAAAATCGGAGGTAACGTTGTCCATACCGTTGAGCACCCTTATTAAGGCCTCTTCCGTTTTTTGCAGCGCTTCCAGGTGGCGGATGTTGGTTACCAGTGTTTCATCCCCGGTAAGCTGATCTTTTATGGCTGACTTATAAATGGCCTCCTTCAACGTATCAATATTAACTTTTTCCTTCGCCGATATTTCAATGAAGTCCGGTGTTCCTGGTCCAAGGTCCGGAGCGTAGTTTGTCTTTTCCCTAACCTCTAATCTCTGATCTCTAATCTCTCTCACCACCAAATCCATCTTATTTGCTACTGCAAGCATAGTTATCCCCGGCTTTTGCAAGCTTGCAATATCCTGATTCAGTTCGTCATTGGTTATTACAGAAGCATCGTAAACATAAATAAGCAATGCCGACTGGCTGATCTTTTCCATAGTGCGCTGTACACCTATCTGTTCAATGGCATCAGTAGCTTCTCGGATTCCTGCGGTATCTATCAGCCTGAAGTTTATCCCATTTATATTCAGTACCTCTTCAATGGTGTCGCGTGTAGTGCCAGGGATGTGGCTTACAATTGCCCGTTCCTCGTTCAGCAGAGCATTTAACAGGGTTGATTTGCCCGCATTTGGTCTGCCTGCAATAACTGTATTCACGCCTTGCTTAATTGCATTCCCTAATTCAAACGAACGGATCAGGTTGCCGATAACCCTGTTTATCTCATTGATGAGTTTTTTAAGCTGATCGCGGTTTGCAAATTCTACATCTTCTTCGGCAAAGTCGAGTTCCAGTTCAATCAGGGAGGCAAATTGCACCAGTTGATCGCGCAGGGCTTGCAATTGATTGCTAAACCCTCCCCTAAGCTGATTTAACGCCACCTGCTGCGATGCTTTTGAGTTCGAAGCAATCAGATCAGCCACAGCTTCAGCTTGCGACAGATCAAGCTGTCCGTTTAAAAATGCCCTTAGGGTAAACTCTCCGGCCTTAGCAGAGCGTGCACCCTTTTTGATGAGCAGCTTTATGATGGATTCAATAATATAGGCAGAACCATGACAGGAGATCTCTACCACGTTTTCACGCGTGTATGACCTGGGCCCAACAAATAATGAAACCAAAACCTCATCCAAAATTATATCGCCATCTGCAATACTCCCAAAATGAATGGTGTGTGATGGTTGTTTAGTCAGATCTTTCCCTTTAAAAACGTTGTTAGCCATAGTAATAGCATCCGGCCCCGAAAGGCGGATAATGCCTATAGCCCCGGTTCCGTTTGGTGTGGCAAGGGCGACGATAGTTTGGTCATTAGTCATTGTGTCATTAGTCATTAGATCGTTTGCGGTGAAGCAAGCGAATAAACAAGGTGCAAAGTTCGGCATTTAAAGGGAGTTTTTTGTTGCCCGTATGCCATAAACACCGCAGCCCAATTAGCAGAGAAAGTTATTATGCCGTATTTTTGTTGCATGGCAAAGGCGGTTCCATACAATTTTGTGCTCGATTATCTTCCGGATAGCATCGTAATAAAATACATTTTTGGCTGGCACTACGTTTATTGGGGTAAAAAATTAATGGTCATTCTCTCCAAAAGCCTGAAACGGCCTGAGTGGGACGGAATTTGGATAGCAACGGAACGGGAGCATCACGAAGCCCTTTTTAACGATGTGCCGGAACTACAGCCATTTTTTATGGACGGAGTAGAAAGGGAAAGTAACTGGCTATTGCTACCCGCTCAAGCTGAAGATTTTGAAACATCAGCAATTAAAATTTGCGAAATGGTTTCGCATGGAGATACAAGGGTCGGGCGGCTGACAAAAAAGGCGCCAATGAACCGGGATTAAAGGATTTTATCGGTTTTAGGGATACATTAACATCATATTAGTGGCTGGCTTTAACACAATATTCCCTACTTTCGCCTTATTATGGTAACCTTTTTTGAAGCCTCGCTCGATACTATTTCTGTACATCATGTTGGCAATCCGTCAATAAATGAGATGTATTCGCTTTCTGATAATCCGCTTGAACTAAAGGATGAGATCATCCCCAACCTGCTGATGCAATACTTTTTAAAGCCTTTTGAAAAAGCTAATGAGGTTTATCACCTCACCCATAGCAGCGGCGATCTTAGTCTTAACGAAGTACATCATTTTGTAAGCAGGGTATTTAAGCAGAAAGAGAAATTTCACGAAGCGTCTGAGCTGATTGCGAAGTATCTTTTTAAGGTTACCACCCACCCCAATATAAAGGGCGGCGAGCTGTATGTTGTGTATTTCAATAAAGTTCAGATTGAGGGTAACCCGCTGGATGCTATTGGCATATTCAAATCGGAGAATAAGGAGACCTACCTGAAGGTTTACCCTGACAAGGGGGGCTTCCAGGTTGATTATGAAGAAAATGCCATCAACATAAACAAACTTGATAAAGGCGTACTCATTTTTAATATTGAAAAGGAGAATGGCTACAAGGTGGTTGTAATAGATAAAAACAACAGCGGAGGGCAGGATGCTGCTGTGTATTGGAAGGATGATTTTTTACAGCTCAGGATCCGTAATGATAGCTATAACCAAACCAGTAACGCTTTGGGTGTGTACAAAAACTTTGTGACCAACAAGCTTGATGACGAGTTTGAAATGAGCAAAGCCGATAAAATAGACCTGCTGAACCGCTCGATGAAGTATTTTAAGGAGAAAGACACTTTTGATATGGACGAATTTACAGGCGAGGTGATTGGTAACCCGCAGGCAATTGAATCGTTTAAGAACTTTAAGAACCAGTACGAGCAGGAGTTTGACAGCCCCATTGCCGATACCTTCGAGATCTCGGATAATGCCGTTAAAAAGCAGGCAAAGGTTTATAAAAGTGTATTAAAGCTGGATAAAAACTTCCACATCTACATCCATGGTAATAAGGATTTAATTGAGAAGGGTTTTGACGATGGCAAAGCCATGAATTATTACAAGGTGTTTTTTAAGGAGGAAGCGTAGGGGATTTCATTGATTATCGGGAAGATTACACCGGTTAAGATTGATTAAATTTCATAAATCGGTGCAATCGCGTTGAATCAGTGAAATCACAATAGTCTTTAAAACTTCTCCTCAATGCCCAACCCAAAAAGGGCAAAATCATATTTAACCGGATCGGCCGGGTCAAATTCTCTTAGTTGTTGGGTAAGTTCAACGGCGGTTTGCCAGTCAGTTTGTTTGCGGGTAATGAGGTTTAGCTTACGGGCAACACGGTCTACATGCAGATCGCATGGCACAATAAGTTCCGATGGCTTAATATGGTTCCAGATGCCGAAATCAACCCCGCAATTATCTCTACGTACCATCCACCGTAAAAACATGTTCAGCCGTTTGCAGGTAGATTTTTGCGAGGGTGAAGAAATATGCTTTTTGGTGCGGTGCGGAAAATCGGGCAGGGAAAAGAAATAGGAACGGAAATGGTTGAGGTATTTCTCTATGGGCTCTGCTTCTACTGCATTGGCGCTACGATCGCCTGGATAAGATCTTTCACTATCGTTCAAGATGACAAGCTGGTTAAATGGTGTTTCAGCTGGTATGAACGCCGACTCAAGCGATTGATGATTTTCGTAATGATACCTAAAGAACGCTATAAAATACAGTGTATCAATATCATTAAAGGTACGGTGTTTAAATTTCAGCAGCTTTTTCAGGTCGGGTTCCTCATGGTTCATTATAAAATCATAAGGTGCGCCATCCATCAGGGTTATCAGTTCCCGGCATTTATTAATGATAGTAACCCGTTGCCCCCATGCAAGCACAGCTGCCCAAAGTCCCATAATTTCAATATCCTGCCTGTTAGTAAACAGGTGCGGAATAGAAACCGGGTCGTTCTTTATAAAATCAGGTTGATTGTATTGAATAACTTTGCTATCGAGAAAGGCTTTTATGTTATTAAACATGTAAATAATTTACCTGATTGTCATTGCGAGGGAGGAACGAGCGCGGCAATCGCGAACTTTACAGAGTGGCTATGCATTGTTCGCGATTGCTTCGTTCCTCGCAATGACAAGTTTGTTATGAAAGTGCCTGCTTCAAATCTTCAAGTAAATCCTCCACATCCTCTACCCCTACGCTCAGGCGCAGTAGATTGTCAACTACGCCAGCCTTTTCACGCTCGGCTTTTGGGATGGAGCCATGCGTCATGCTTACCGGGTGATTAATAAGCGATTCAACACCGCCCAATGATTCTGCAAGTGCAAATACTTTAAATGATGAGGCTATGCGGTAAGTCTCCTTCAGATCAGCCCCTTTAAGTACAATAGAGATCATACCGCCAAAACCGCGCATTTGTTTTTTGGCAATTTTGTGGTTAGGATGGTCGGTAAAGCCCGGCCAGTATATCTTTTCAACTTTGGGGTGCGTTTTCAGGAATTCGGCTATTACACTGCCATTTTCGCAATGCGCCTTCATACGCAAGTGCAGGGTTTTTATACCGCGCAGCACCAGGAAACTATCCATAGGACCTGGTGTTGCACCGCAGGCGTTGTAGATGAACCACAGGCGTTTGTATAGCTCTTCATCATTAAGCATCAGGGCACCCATTACCACATCGCTGTGGCCGCCAATGTATTTGGTAACCGAGTGCATCACAATATCGGCACCGAGGTCAATCGGGTTTTGCAGGTATGGCGAGGCGAAAGTGTTATCAACCGCAAGGAGGATATTTTTTTCTTTGGCTATTTTTGAAATTGCTTCAATATCCACTATCTGCATGGTAGGATTGGTTGGTGTTTCAATCCATATCAGCTTTGTATTTTCACTGGTATACTGCCTTACTATCTCCGGGTCGGCAAGGTTTAAAAAATGGAACTTAATGCCATAATTAGCAAACACCTTAGTAAAAATGCGGTATGAGCCTCCGTAAAGGTCGTTCCCTGTAATTACCTCATCACCCGGACTAAGCAGCTTCATTACCGCATCAGTAGCACCCATTCCACTCGAAAATGCCAAACCAAAACGGGCATTCTCCAAAGCAGCAAGGCAGCTTTCCAATGCCTTACGGGTTGGATTGGTACCCCGCGAATACTCAAACCCCTTATTATCTCCCGGCGATTTTTGCCAGTAAGTTGATGTCTGATAGATCGGCGTCATCACCGCTCCGGTAGATGGATCGGGCTCCTGCCCTGCGTGTATTGCTTTTGTTGCGAATTTCATGATTGTGCTTTCAGCACAGTCCATAGTCGATAGTCCATGGACCATAGTAAAAAACTAAACTCTCATAGCCATGGACTATCGACCATTGACTATGGACATTTTTCTAATATGCCCGGGCAAATAATACCCTTTGTTTTGACGGACGGCCAGTTAAAATGCACTTGCCTTCTTCCTGTTTATTATCCAAAGGTATACAACGGATTGTTGCTTTAGTCTCATCTTTTATCTGCTGTTCGGTTTCAGGCGTACCATCCCAATGGGCAGATATAAAGCCGGGCTGTTCATCCAGCATGCGTTTAAATTCATCGTAACTGTCAACCTCGGTAGTGTTTTCAGCCCTGAATTTTAAAGCTTTCTGGTAGATGTTATTTTGAATCTCTTCCAGCAGGCCCTCAATGTGTGCTGCTAAACCTTCCTGACTCACGGTTTCCTTTGTTTTTGTATCACGACGTGCCAGCTCAACGGTGCGGTTCTGCATATCACGGCTGCCAATTGCTACGCGCAACGGAACACCTTTTAATTCATATTCAGCAAATTTAGCTCCCGGGCGATGGGTATCGCGGTTATCAAACTTAACCGAGATGCCTTTAGTCTTCAACTCTTTGGTAAGCTCTTTTACAAAGCCTGTAATACTTTCAAGCTCTTCGTCGTGCTTATAAATTGGCACAACAACAACCTGTATAGGTGCAAGTTTTGGCGGAAGCACTAATCCGGCATCATCAGAGTGCGCCATTATCAATGCGCCGATCAACCGGGTTGATACACCCCATGAAGTTGCCCAAACATAATCCAGCTTATTCTCTTTATTAGTGAATTTCACATCAAATGCTTTTGCAAAGTTTTGCCCTAAAAAGTGCGATGTACCGGCCTGTAAAGCTTTACCATCCTGCATTAATGCCTCAATACAATAAGTATCCAGGGCACCCGCAAAACGCTCATTTGGTGTTTTTTTACCCTTTACTACGGGTAATGCAAGCCAGTTTTCGGCAAAATCGGCATAAACGCCAAGCATTTGCTCGGTTTCAGCAACGGCTTCTTCAGCGGTAGCGTGAGCGGTATGTCCCTCCTGCCATAAAAACTCTGTAGTACGCAAAAACAGGCGCGTACGCATTTCCCACCGAACAACGTTAGCCCACTGATTAACCAAAATCGGCAGATCACGATACGACTGTATCCAGCCTTTGTAAGTATTCCAGATGATAGTTTCGGAGGTTGGGCGAAGGATCAGTTCCTCTTCCAGTTTTGCGGTTTCATCAACAACAACCTGTCCGTTCTCATCAGTTTTAAGGCGATAATGCGTAACAACGGCACATTCCTTGGCAAAGCCTTCAACATGACTGGCTTCTTTCGAGAAAAAGGATTTGGGTATCATCATGGGGAAATAGGCGTTAACATGCCCGGTTTCTTTAAACATGCCGTCAAGCACAGCCTGCATTTTTTCCCATATCGAATAACCATACGGCTTAATGATCATGCAACCTTTAACCGGTGAATATTCGGCCATATCGGCTTTAATCACCAGGTCATTATACCATTGCGAATAATCTTCGTCCTTACTTACAACCCCTTTGCTCATATTTATTTTTTTGAATAGATTTTTAATTTTTCCGAACGCCAAATTTATAAATTTATAAGCTGTCTGAACCATGATTCGTAGGATTTTAGGATTTTCATGATTTCAGATACCATATCAATCTAAAAACAAGTTCCTCGTACCGGTTAGTCAGGGTCATATTTTATTTCAATTCCGCAATCAGCAGTCCAACTTCCGAAATAAAATGAAACAATTCCAAAACCGCACATCCGAAAACCCAAATCAATCAATCCACTATTTATACCCATATTTGTACAGAATATGACTTTGCTACCACACATAAACGAACAATTTGCCGGAGAAATCTGGCGCATGGAAATTGACGGGCTTAGCAATACCTTATTTATTGAGGTAAGAAATAATGAAGATAAAACGGTTCATTTTGGGTCGATAGATCTTATCAGCGGCAAAGTATACTTTAAAGGCCTTACCACTCCCGAACGCTGGCTAACGGGCATTGAAGCCGGATATGATGGGGTGTTGCTTATACATTATTATCAATCAGAAACCGGGCCAACGCATAAAGGATTATTGGCTATTGACGCATTTAATGGTAAAACCTTATGGAGCAATTATTCGTTCGCGTTAGATCATTTAACAATTAGCGGCCCTGTTGTATACGATACCCGCCTGCAACCCCGTAAATTTTTTATTGCTGATATAAAAACCGGGGCAACAACCCGCATTTACGAACCTTATGTTTATTCGGAGTTAAAAAACGACATCGTTGTACCTCAACAAATTACATCCGAACATTTACCCGTTAATTTGGTTCCCATACATCCTTATGGAAATATAGTGCATTACCTTGAGTACAATAATTTCAGAATTGTATCTTTGCACGCGTTAAAGAGCGGGGAACTGATACAGTTGCTTTATGTATTTGACAAAGAGCGTAAGGTTCATGAAGATTTATTAAATACAGATATACAAAAAATTCAACCCGAGGCGTTTATATTGCATAAAAACCACTTAGTTTATATTAAAAATAAAACCTGGCTAAAGGTTTTATCACTTTAAATTATTGATTGAAAGTTAATTATGAGATTTAAAATTTTATTGATAACCATATCCTTGTTTACATTTTCGGCATCATTATTTGCTAACCCGGTAATTGATTCGATAGGTGTAAAAAACAACGATGGTAAAAAAATGGTATTGTTTAAGGTTAAGGCCGGCGATACCTATTACTCCATAGGAAGACGCTATAATATAAAACCTGCCGTACTAATGAAGTTTAACGGCGCTAAAAAAGAAACCTTATCGTTGGGTAAAGTTGTAAATGTACCAACCGATATTCCTTTCAAAAAGTCAAAATCTAAATCGAAAGAAACAGCAGAACAGCCTGTTAAAGAAACCAAAAAAGAAAAGAAAGCAAGGCTTGCCCGCGAAGCTAAAGAAGAAGCGGCAGCAGAGAAAAAGCATAAGCATAAAAAAACAGAAGAAGAACAGCCACCAGTTGAGCAATCTGAACCTGCACCCGAACGCGTTGTTGTTCAGCAACCGGTACAGCAGCAACCTGTTCAACAGCCGGTGCAGCAACCCGTACAGGATAACACACCTCCAACACAATATAAAGTATCAGCCGGAGAAACTTTGTACTCAATAGCTAAAAGGTTCAGCACTTCGGTTGATGACATTACAAAGCTTAATAATTTAACTTCTACCAACTTAAGCCAGGGCCAGGTATTACTGGTAAAACCCGGATATGTTGCCGCGCAACAACCTGTATTACACACAGATACCCAGCAAGCTAACAGAACTCCTACAACTCCGATATTAAAGGATAGCAGCAGCCTTGCCGAACATCATTTAGACGCAAACCGGTTTGGCTTGTACGAAAAGAATGAAAAAGGAGTAGCAACCTGGATTGATGATCCAAGTCTTGATCCCAGTAAAAAACTGGTGCTTCACCGCACCGCTCCTATTGGTACTGTTGTAAAAATTACAAACCCAATGACTAACCGTACCACCTTTGCAAAGGTTGTTGGCAGCTTTACCGATAGTGAATCGACAAAGGATGTTATTATTGTAATGACTAAAAATGTTGCCGATTCGTTAGGCGCTTTGGATAAACGCTTTCGTGTAACTATAAGCTACGGTAGCCCGAATGAATAAACCGTTTATTATTGGTATTGCAGGAGGCAGCGGCTCGGGCAAAACATTTTTTTTGAAGTGTTTCCTTGAACATTTTTCCGATAATGAGGTGTGCCTTATTTCGCAGGATGATTATTATATCCCGGTGGCGCATAACATGACCAAAGAGGAAAATAAGCTTTATAACTTCGACCTGCCGTCAACTATTGATTACGAGCATTTTGAAGATGACATTAACAGGTTGATAAACGGGGAAACCATTATTAAAACAGAATATACCTTTAATAACCCCGACGCTATACCTAAAGTACTGGAGATAAAACCTGCCCCGATTTTAATTGTGGAGGGTCTATTCATCCTTCATTTTAAAAAATTATCGGCATCGCTCGATCTTAAAATTTTTATTGAGGCCGATGATGATATAGCCCTTCAGCGCCGCCTGAAACGCGATTTACTTGAACGCGGCTACTCGCACGATGATGCGATGTACAAATGGATAAATCATGTTGTACCGGCTTATAAGGAGTATTTATTACCTTACAAAAATGAATGCGACAGGATTATTGTGAACAATACCCATAAAGCCGAAGACATCATCTGCGTAACCGAAGAAATATCAAAAGATCTGCGCGAAAAAGTTTTGAGCTAAGCTGTAATATTCTGTTTGCTGAAATTTTGCTTTACAGTTTCCCATTCATCACGCAGGATGCCGTAATAAGCAGTGCTTCGCCTAAATCCATCAATCATTATAGTGTCTTTACGCAGGATCCCCTCAAATTGGCCACCGATACCTTCAATGGCCTTCCGGGATGCAGAATTTCTTTCATCTGTTTTAAATTCCACCCTTTCGGCACCGAGTTCATCAAAAGCATAACTTAATAATAAATATTTACAGTTACGGTTTAAGCCTGTTTTATGAAAACCCCTGCCTATCCATGTTTCGCCGATCTCCAGTTTTTTATTGGCGTTTGATATATTTAAAAAGCTGGTGCTCCCTGCATAGGTATTGGTTGTTTTATCAAATATGATAAAAGGATAACGTTGCCCGCTTTCCCTGTCAGCAACTGCCTTTTCAATATACTGGGTAAGCAGCTCTTTTGAGTGTATTGGTTTGGGCGAAAATTGCACCAGTGTATCATCTTCGGTTGCAATAGTTAAGAGGTTGTCTGTATCGGTAATAAGTAACGGCCTGATCAAGGCAATTAGGTTCTCGAATTTTACTTCTTTATGAAATTGAAAGTTCATGGGTTGTGTACATTAGCGCGTCAAATATGAAGAATATTACCATTTTGATTATAGCTAAAAAATAAAATAACACTATGATTGCAAACGAGATTAAAATTAAATACATAGGCGGCCCAACTGCATTATTTGAGGCAGGGGGACTGAAATTTTTAACCGATCCTACATTCGATCCAAAAAACACAGAATATCCCACAAACCTGTACACGCTGTATAAACTAAACGACCCGGCAGTTAAAGCAACTGAACTGGATGATATTGATTTTATACTATTAAGCCACGATCATCATTTTGATAATCTGGATAATTCAGGACGCATATTTTTAAATAATACAAAACTTGTTATAACTACACCCGATGGTGCAGCCAGGCTTGGCGGCAACTCAATTGGCCTTAAAAATTGGGAAACTATTGATGTACCAACCAAAGATAACCGCATACTAAGCATTACGGGTACACCATGCAGGCATGGTCCGGTTAACGGCGATCGCGGCCCTGTTACAGGCTTCGTGTTAAATTATAAAGGAGAAAATACAGGCGGCGTTTACATAACCGGCGACACAGTTTGGTACGAAGGCGTTGAAGAAGTTGCTAATCGCTTCGATATAAAAATTGTGGTTGCGTTTTTAGGAGCAGCAGTAGTAAAGAATGTAGGATCGGCGCACTTAACCATGACAGCCGATGAAGCCGTTATATTAGCGCAACATTTTAAAAACGCTGATATTATCCCGCTTCATTTTGAGGGTTGGGAGCATTTTACAGAGTCGCGCCCGGAAATTGAAGCTGCTTTTAGCAAAGCTGGTTTACAGGATAGGCTTAAGTGGTTGGAGTAGTCCATTGTCCATGGTCGATAGTCCATAGATCAGGTGTTGATTAAATTTTAGCCATGGTCTATGGACTATCGACCATGGACTAAATAACCATCTCAGGTATATCTCCTTCTACAACTAATTTTCCGCTTGTAGCTTTTCTAATTTCATCTACGCTTACTCCGGGTGCCCGTTCAAGCAATTTAAAACCGCCTTCGGGCAAAACATCCAGAACTGCCAATTCGGTTACTATTTTTTTGATGCAATTAATACCGGTAAGCGGCAATGTGCACTTAGGTAATAGTTTCGATTCGCCAAGCTTATTTACATGCTGCATGGCTACAATAATATTCTCGGCTGATGCCACCAGGTCCATTGCCCCGCCCATTCCCTTTACCATTTTACCGGGTATCTTCCAGCTTGCAATATCTCCGTTTTCCGATACTTCCATTGCACCTAATATGGTAAGGTTCACCTTTTTAGCCCTTATCATGCCAAAACTCATAGCCGAATCAAATATCGCCGAACCGGGCAACATGGTTATGGTTTGTTTACCAGCGTTGATAACATCGGCATCTTCCTCACCTTCAAACGGAAATGGCCCCATACCCAACAATCCATTTTCCGATTGCAGTATAACATCAATATCATCGGGTATGTAATTGGCCACCAATGTGGGTATACCTATGCCCAGGTTAACGTAATATCCGTCTTTTATTTCTTTAGCAATTCGTTTTGCTATTCCTTCTTTGTCAAGCATTATATTGATTTGAAAATTTGATGAT
>Ga0206904_1165_pt2 | contig 14119 bp, 14 predicted proteins | sample Alteio_BWOrgHeat_42_FD_152981 | JGI IMG/M metagenome (GOLD analysis project Ga0206904, IMG submission 152981) | Enriched cells from forest soil in Barre Woods Harvard Forest LTER site, Petersham, Massachusetts, United States -... | ecosystem: Environmental > Terrestrial > Soil > Temperate forest >...
AAGCTCTTTCGCGCCAAGCGCTTTTTCATAGAGCTGTATCGCCTTTGCAGCGTCGTTGAGCACAAGGCTCGGGGTAAGCGTCTGGAAACCTTCTGGAATCTTATTAGTCATACTGTCCTCCTTTAGTTTTACGGGAGGCGAATCCTACACCGTCCATTTCCGACAGGTCAATATGAAATAGCTTCTATGTTTCCAGGTACGTTGCCAGCGCCTTATTCAGCCGTTTTATGCCTTCCTTCATCTCCGTTGCTGTCACGGTAAGAGGGGGCATGATGCGCAACACATCTGGCCCGGCCTGCAATATCAGCAGGCTGCCTTTGCGCGCTGCCTCGGTAATCTCAGCGGCTTTGCCCTGAAAGCTCTGGTTGAGTTCCGCGCCGATCATCAGGCCCTTACCACGAATTTCCTTAAATAAGGAAAACTTTCCATTTATCTGCTCCAATGCCTGCCGCATTTCTTTGCCGCGCTGTTCTACAGCGCGCATCAGCGTCTTGGAATTGAGCTTCTTAAGGACTGCCCCGGCGACGGCAGTAGCCATCGGGTTGCCGCCGAAGGTGGTGCCGTGGGAGCCGAACTGCAGAGTGTCCGCGCATTTCTCTGCAGCCAGCATGGCGCCTATGGGGAAACCTCCGCCCAGGCCTTTGGCCAGCGTCACAATGTCCGGTTTCACATCCGGTTCATGGTGGAAGGCAAAAAGCTTACCGGTGCGCCCCATGCCGCACTGGATTTCGTCCAGTATCATGAGTGCATCATATTTATCGCAGAGTTTGCGGATATGGTTTAAAAAACCGGGTTTGGCAGGGGTGATGCCGCCTTCCCCCTGGATCGGTTCCAGCATGATAGCGCAGGTTTTATCGCTCACGAGCTTCTCGAGCGCCTGTTCGTCATTGAACGGGCAATAAACGAAACCGGGCGGCAGCGGCTCAAAACCCGCATGATATTTTGGCTGCGCGGTCGCCGTTACCGTCGTCAGGGTGCGTCCATGGAAAGAGCCGGTAAAGGTGATGATTTCCCTTCGCTCCAGCGGGCGTCCGCTGTCCGCAGCGTATTTGCGCGCGAGCTTGATAGCGGCTTCGTTGGCTTCCGCTCCTGAATTGCAGAAAAATACGTGTTTGGCAAAGCCCGACAGTTTGACCAAAGTTTCCGCCAGTAAAATCGGCGGCTCAGTGTAGAAGACATTACTGGTATGCCACAGTTTCTTTGTCTGTGCGGTGAGCGTCTTGACCAGATCAGGGTCACTATGGCCCAGCCCGTTTACCGCAATGCCTGAGCCGAAGTCGATATAGTCGTTCCCGTCAATATCCCAGATTCTGGCGCCTTTACCGTGGTCAAAAATCGCTTCGCGCTGTTTATAAATAGGCAGATAATATTTTTTCGCTTTCGTGATAAGCTGCAAGGTGCGCTTTGACGGGTTCTTCATAAAATTTCCTTTATCTATCCTAGGGTTGTGGGGGATGTGATGAATTTCCCACGGATGAATTATATATTATGGTTTCACAGGCTACAAATGCAAATGGTACTTTACATGTCAGTATCTACGATATATTAAGTGCCATGTAAAACGTTGTTTATTATCAATACTAACTTGCTACATTAATCTAACTTACTAAATCAAAAGGGATTTAAAATGAAAAAATTCACCGCCAGCTTAGTGGCATTTGCTGCATTGACTTCAACTGCTGCGCTCGCTGACACGCCTGTCGTCCGCGATATGAACACCTATGACAATATCCTGAAAGTCGCCATGAAGAACAGAATGCAGGGCGGCGCTTCCGAGTTTGTCATATACCATCAGGATTCACGTCATCCGTGCCCGCCGGAAAAGGGCAAGAAACACCCGCATGAGCATGAAAAGGCTAAAGATGACGGTCACAAGCATCACCACCATCACCATGATGATGGCAAAGATGCCAAAAAGGTTGATAAGGTGAAAAAGTCACCGAAAAAGACAGACGAGAAAGATACTAGCGGCGAGACCTCTAAGTAATTAGTGGTGCCAAAAATTGGAAGCAGCCTGTAGAAACTCTACAGGCTGCTTTTTTATGTATAGCTGTACCTCACAACATACATATTTTGTAAATGTTACGGGCATAAAAGAATCTCGTTCACCTTGCCTTTGGTACTATAAAACGGTGGCGTGTTATGATAGCGCAGTATGACATGAGTAGAATCGCTTAAATATCTGCAAATTCCTTTCGGTCCTTGCTGAAGCACCATGGGTACGGACGCTGCTGCTGCCATGTTTGTTTCATAGATGCTCCAATCGGCAAGATTAAGGATGTGTTGCGGGTTTATGAGTCGTTTCAGATAAGGAGGCACATGTTCAAATGTTTCATCGGGTGTGAATATCATTTCAGCAGTATCGATGCTGCCTGCATATAGCTTAAAACCCAGAGGAGTATACCACGGTGTTATGATGGCTAATGCCGGTGCCGCTATAAAAAGGATCATGCTGAGCAGTTGCGGCTTTTCCAGATTGGAAAATACGTCCATTTTCCAAAATTGCAGGTCTGATTTTAAGAAAAGTCTTACATCGAGTATGAATAAATAAATATTCCATGGCCAGACAATTGCGTTCCAGTTGTGTCCCAAAGGCCCCAGGCAGAGTAACACCACTATTAACATAATAAATGCCATCAGAGTGCCTGTTCTCCGGTAATTGGGAAACAGCAGAAAGATGCCAATAAGCGCTTCATACATAGGCGTAATAAATGTCATGAGCATTACTATAACATCAGAAAAAAGGGCAGATGGCGGCTTGGAAAAATGATAAAATGGGCTAATAAACCATGGGAATACGGAAAGAAAAAATGTGGCATTAAATTTATGAAATCCTGCCCAGAAATATACGCCGCATACCATAATTTGCAGTGCCTTCAGCCGCGCCTGCGATGTGTGTCGCAATACGCTGCAGGTGAAAATGACATACGCGTACATATAGGTATAGGGCTGCAATAACAGGAGATCCCGCAATATGCAAAATACGGTAAGCGTCAGCACTATGGAAGCGGCGAGGCGATGGTGTGGACGGATACATAGCCAAGCCAGCAGGAGAATTTGTGTGATATAAATCCCCCATTCCAAAGGCTCCGGTAAAAGGCGAAGGGCAGGAAAAACCGGGGTGAGCTCAAAAATACGGTGGCTGCGGATATATCCATGCCATGATATAACCAGCTCAATGATATAGGCAACGCAGGTAAGCCGTGCGATGAATGCCAGTTCACCGGCCTTTTGCTGTGAATCGCTATCTGAATCCATGTGCGAATATATCATTGAATTGTGATGCAGCTTCATACACCATTTTAATGCTTATCCCTGCTATTATTAATGGCGTCAATGGCGAATTTTCGGATGGGTATTTTCAGAAAATCTGCTGACATTTCTGTAAATAGGGATACAAAGAGGTATGATTTTCTCCGCATTCGAAAAAATGATGGCTTGGCGATATCTGCGTGCGCGGCGCAAGGAAGGGTTTATTTCCCTGATAACGGCGTTTTCGCTCGCAGGCATCGCGCTGGGGGTGGCGGCGCTCATTGTCGTGACATCGGTGATGAATGGAGTCAAAGGCGAAATGCTCCGTCATTTCATTGGCTGGAGCGGGCATATCAATGTTTACTCTCAAGGGTATGCCATCGAGCATTATCAGCATGCCATAGAGCAGGCGGCATCCGTTCGGGGAGTCACCAGCGCCGTTGCTACGGTGGAAGGGCAGGTCATGGTGGCGGTGAATGGCCGTGCCTTTGGCGCGCAGGTATTGGCCCTTGGATACGATGATTTGGTGAAGCGGCAGCATATCGTGGAAAAAATTACTTCCGGTAACTTTGAGGATTTTAAAAAGGGCGATGGTATTATCCTTGGCGAACGTTTGGCAGAAAATCTGGGCGTGCATATCGGCGATCCGGTGACGCTGATTTCGCCGGAAGGTCGCCAGACCATTGCCGGGCTGGTGCCGCGTATTAAAGCGTATCCGTTGGTGGCAACATTTAAGCTGGGCATGAATGCCTATGACGCCGGTATGATAATGATGGATTTCCACGAGGCGCAGACCTATTTTAAGCTGAACGATAACGGGCAAGATCGTGCTTCTTCCATCGAAATTACCGTGGATAAGCCGAATGCTGCACGCGCTATCGCCGGTGAGCTTAAGAAAACACTAGGCAACGGATTCCGTGTTTATGACTGGCAGGAGAGCAACAAATCGGTATTCGAAGCGCTGACCATCCAGCGCAATGTCATGTTCATCATACTGACACTGATTATACTCGTAGCGGCATTCAACATCATATCGAGCCTTATCATGCTGGTGAAGGATAAGGGGCATGATATTGCGATACTGCGCACGATGGGCGCGACGCGTGCTACGGTGACGAAAATATTTTTTGCCTGCGGCTCGCTGATAGGCATTGTCGGGACGTGTATCGGTGTCGTTTTCGGGTTAGTGCTTGCGGTGAACGTGGATAATATCCGCATATTCATCGAGCATGTTTCGGGTGGTAAGATTCTCGCCGAGCAGCTCTATTTTCTTTCCACCCTCCCGGCGGAAATCGATCTGGGGCAGGTGCTGATGATCATGTGCATGGCGCTGGGGTTATCCTTCCTGGCGACGATTTATCCGGCGCTGCGTGCAGCCAATCTCGAGCCGGCGGAGGCATTGCGCTATGAGTGACATCGTGCTGGAACTCAAGGCTGTTACCCGTTCCTTCAAGCAGGGTGGAGAGATGCTGGATGTCCTGCGCGGCATTGACTTAAGCGTGAAACGTGGAGAAATCGTGGCGTTGGTAGGGGCTTCCGGCTCTGGCAAAAGCACGTTGCTCCAGATTGCCGGTCTGTTAGAAACGCCCAGCAGTGGCGATATACTGATTGAGGGAATAAAGGTAAGCAGGGCGGGGGATCGCGATCGTACCGCCATGCGTCGCAAGCATCTTGGGTTCATTTATCAGTTCCACCATCTGCTGCCGGAGTTTTCCGCAGTGGAAAATATTGCCATTCCGCAGATGATCGGAGGCACGGCCTATCCCAAGGCGGTGGCGCGCGCGCGTGAATTACTGGCGGCGCTTGGGCTAGAGGCAAGGGGCGCGCACCGTCCGGCGGAACTCTCCGGCGGTGAGCAGCAGCGCGTGGCGATAGCGCGCGCGATTTCTGCTAATCCGACACTGATTCTGGCGGATGAGCCGACCGGGAACCTGGATCAGAAAACGTCCGAATCCGTATTCCAGATGTTTGTCGATCTGGCAAGGCTTAGGGGGTTATCGGCAGTCGTTGCCACCCATAACCTGGAACTGGCGCAGCGCATGGATCGCATCGTGACGCTGCATAACGGGAAATTCTAGATATATTTAACCTGGCGCGCCATCCCTGAAGATAAAATAGGCTGCTGCGATCATGCACAGCGCGGCATAGAGATAATTGAGCGTCAATTCCTTTCCCATATAGAAATAAGAAAATCCCGCAAATACCATCATGGTGATGATTTCCTGTATAATCTTGAGCTGACCGAGGCTGAAGATTTTATAGCCGATGCGGTTGGCAGGCACCTGCAGCATATATTCAAAGAACGCGATGCCCCAACTGATCAAAATGGCAACGATAAGCGGCTTGTTGCCCAGGTTTTTCAGGTGCCCGTACCAGGCGAACGTCATAAAGATGTTGGATCCGATAAGCAGCAGGATGGTTTGCATGTATAACCTCGTTTCTTTATTTCAGGCATTTTAGGTGATTGCGCTAAGAAATCTATTGAAAGTACTGCAAAAACAGGATGAGTTCTAAAGAAATTTTTCTTGGCTGCGGGGAATCCAGCCGTTATAGAGGGGGAAGGATGCGGGCGTGGCGGAACTGGTAGACGCAACGGACTTAAAATCAGTTTAATATAAAAATTCCTATTTAAAATAATATATAATTACCAGCTTATTATATTGTATATTGACTTTTATTTTAGCCTAAAATACCCTTTCACATCTGTTGCACATAATTACGCATGTGATTTATAAGGGAGAGCTAATGACAGATCACGAACTAATGGGAGGTAGGCTGCATGTTTATAAGCGTGACAACAGTCGATATTGGCAATGTTCGACCTTTCTAGGCGGCAAAAATCGTCGAACTAGTACAAAAGAAGAAAGTCTTGCGCATGCTAAGGACTTTGCTGAGGATTGGTATCTGGAGTTAAAGGGAAAGCACAAACGAGGTGAGATAAGAGACGGGAAAAAATTCAGTGAAGCCGCAAGGCAATTTGTACGTGAGTATGAAATAATCACGGAAGGTCAGCGTAACGCACAGTATGTGAAAGAGCATGGCCGCCGGTTGGAAAATCATCTGCTTCCATTTTTTGGCGATAAAGTTTTATCGGAAATTACGCCCGGTTTATTACAGGAGTATCGTATTCAACGGCGGCAGAAGGCTATTGAGATGCGCGGCAAGCCACCTGCGCGAAACACGATGCATCAGGAAATTGTTACACTACGCCATGTATTAAAGACTGCCAATCGTCACGGTTGGCTTACATTACTTCCAGATCTTTCTGAACCTTATAAATCATCAGGAAAAATCTCGCACCGTGCGTGGTTTTCTCCTGATGAATATAAAAAGCTTTATGAGGCGACTCGTCGTCGAGCACAGCAACCGAAGCGGAACCGATTCGGTTGGGAATGTGCGCAACTCCATGATTATGTACTATTCATGGCAAATACCGGGCTTAGGCCTGACGAGGCTGCCCGCCTTCAATATCGTGATATAAGCATCGTCGATGACGATGCAACAGGCGAAACAATTCTTGAAATTGAAGTTCGTGGGAAACGAGGAGTTGGCTATTGCAAGAGCACCACGGGTGCCGTGGTGCCATTCAAAAGATTGAGAAAGCGTAATAACCCCGAGTCTACAGATCGAGTCTTTCCTAAGACTCACCATGTGCTTTTTAATAAAATATTGCAAGAAGAAGATCTTAAGCGTGATCGTGAAGGGACTCCGCGTACTGCATATAGTCTTCGGCATACTTGATATATGCCTTCGTCTTATGGAGGGAGCAGATATTTATCAGATCGCTAAGAACTGCCGTACCAGCGTAGAGATGATTGAAAAATACTATGCTTCCCATATCAAAACAAGTTTGGATGCAGCAGCAATTAATATTCGTCGTTTAAAACAACCCCCAAAAAAAAGTGAGGATTCTTTGACGTTGGTTAGAAATATATAATATTTCTACTTGGCTATATAACATATTGCGATTATAGAGATAAATCACGCGGGCGTGGCGAAACTGGTAGACGCAACAGACTTAAGACAAATTGAGTGCTTTTGGGGAAACTCAGGATGCATAACTGCTCAAATTCGGGGAAACCTATAATATGGCAATCCCGAGCCAAGCCTGAAAGGGAAGGTGTAGAGACTAGACGGGCAGCACCTAAAGTGCAAACTATGGTGAAGGGATAGTCCAGACCACAAACGCCAAATGGCGGCGGCGAAAGCCGTAGCTGGTAAGAAAATCTGTAGGGCTTCAATGTCTGTGGGGGTTCGAGTCCCCCCGCCCGCACCAACTATCACACCATTTAAAATTTCGAGCGGTGTCATCGTTCCAGCCCATCACAAAGTGGGACTAAACACGGCGATCCTACCGGAGCGTGCTTGGCAGGCTGTCTTTTCGCCAGCCAGCTGCGCACGCATATGCTGTGCGATGTATTAGTTTTGATTAACTTACAAAATACCGGATTCTGTTACTATTTTTCACAGAAAACTACTCTTTTTCATGACTAGTCGTTCATGACCAATTGCAATAACTCAAAAATTGACAATCACATCATTTCCGACTAATATAAGTTATAATTTTGGATTAGTCAGGAAATGCCAAAAACTATTAAACGCACGCTTAAAGGCGCCATATTAGAGGCTAGCGCTTCTTTTAAGGTTGTACTGCTTACCGGCCCACGTCAGGTTGGCAAGACTACATTACTGCAGGAAATACAGAAGGAGTCGCGTTCCTATGTTAGCCTGGATGATCTGAATATGCGCTTGGCTGCCCAGCAAGATCCGGCTAGCTTCATTGACCGGCTTACACTGCCGGTATTGATTGATGAAGTCCAGTATGCTCCTAATCTTTTTCCTTACATCAAGATGGCAGTTGACAGAATCAAGCAACCAGGTTTGTTCTGGCTGACAGGCTCACAGCAATTTGACATGATGCAGAATGTTAAAGAGTCGCTAGCAGGGCGGGTAGCCATTCTTCAGTTACAGGGCATTTCCCTGGCAGAAGAACAAAACCGTGCAGATGATCCACCTTTTTTGCCCGATCTTCCGCTGCTAAAATCCCGACAACAAAGTGCCACACCATTGAATTTGACAGCGGTGTATTTCCATATCTGGCGTGGTTCTTATCCTGATGTTGTCACGCAGAAGGCCAAAAACTGGGAACTTTTCTACGATTCATATGTCTCCACGTATATTCAACGTGATGTGCGTGAATATCTGAATATTCATGACATAGCCACGTTTCACAAATTTATGCAAATTGCTGCGGCAAGAACGGGACAACTGGTGAATTACGCAGATATGGCAAGGGATATCGGCATGAGTGAAGTGACCGTTAAGGCATGGCTGAACGTACTTCATGCTTCTGGTATTATTTACCTGCTTCAACCATGGTTTAATAACCGTGCCAAGCGGTTAATAAAAACACCGAAGCTGTATTTTATGGATACGGGACTATGCGCATTTTTGACCGGATGGCTGACCCCCGATGTTTTGGAACGTGGTGCTATGTCAGGCGCAATGCTGGAAACTTGGGTGGTGTCGGAGATCATTAAATCTTACCTGCATCATGGCCGTACACCCAGAATCTACTTCTACCGGGATAAGGAAAAACGAGAAATAGATGTGTTGATCGAAGAAAATGGCAAACTCTATCCTATAGAAATAAAGAAAACGGCTTCTATCCAGAATATCTCCGTTAAGGAATTCGATATATTGCAAAACGCGGGAGGAAAAGTAGCGCATGGTGGAGTCATCTGTTTCGCCGCCAACTTGATGGCGCTATCAAAAAATGTGGATGCGATACCCGTCAGTTTCCTGTGAGACTGCTGGCTGCACTCAGAGGAGAAGAGTTCAGAACTCGTTCCTTACTCAATCTGGTAGAGTTGCAAGTTCCGTTTAGATCGACAGTGTTGAATAACTTTTCTAATCAAAATGCTATTGCTTCCCTTCTCAAGGAGAGGTAGAAAAATTAATCTCATTATTCTCGGAAGTATATGGGCAATAAAGAAGATCATATCAAACATGTTGTCTTACTTATGCTGGAGAACCATTCGTTTGATGAAATGCTCGGATGTATTCCCGGTGTGGATGGTATTAACCCGGGTGAGCCGAAACGCTTCAATACTGATGCAAAGGGAAAAAAATATTATCAGGATGTCAAGCAGTCCTATTTTATGAAGCTTGATCCCAAGCATGAGGCCATAAATGTACGGACGCAGATTGCGAATGGGAACAGCGGTTTTATTCAGGATTTTGTTGCCAATTACCCTTCAAGCACCACAGAAGACCGCAATAACATTATGGGATATTACCCATTAGGGTTTCTGCCCGCGCTTCATGCATTGGCGCAGGATTTCACCATATGTGATAATTGGTTTTCTTCCTTGCCAGGGCCAACATGGCCGAATCGTTTCTTTGCCCTTTCTGGTACCACATCAGGCTATGTAAAAATGCCGGAAGGAATGAATCTCCATCTGGAAACCATTATAGCTCAGACCCAACCTACGATATTTGATAGACTGACCGAGGCTGAAAAAAGCTGGAAGATATTTTACTATGATTTCCCTAATTCCCTGATATTTGCCAACCAGCGGAAAGCAGAAAATCTTAGAAACTATCATCCTATTGATGAATTCTTCCAGACTTATGCTGCCTGTGAAAAAGAAGCAGAATTTCCTGATTTTATTTTTATTGAACCCAAGTATTTCGGCATTGACCAGAATGACGATCATCCACCGCACAATATCATGAAGTCGGAGAAACTGATTGCTGATGTATATAATGCTATACGTTCCAACGATGAATTATGGAAAACTACCCTTCTAATAGTGTTATTTGATGAACATGGAGGGTTTTACGACCATGTAACGCCGCCTCCTGCTATTCCACCTGATGACAAGAAGATTGAATATGATTTTTCACAGCTGGGGGTGAGGGTACCGGCCATTCTTATATCGCCGTGGGTAGAGCGCAAAATAGACAGCACTGTGTATGATCACACGAGCATATTAAAGTATCTGACAGAGAAATGGAATCTGGGCAGTTTAGGAGAGCGTACCAGAAATGCAAAATCTATAGGGGATGCTATTACGCTCACTCAACGTGATGAGAAAGATACTGTGGCTTCCATCCGGGTTCCTTTAAGTGAATTGGTCAAGACCGACGGTAATGTTACTCTGAAGCCTTCTCCTCATGAACACGCAATTCATGTATTGGCGGGGTTTATTAAGGCAGAAGCTATCAAAGAAGAAAGTCCGGTTGCAGCCAATGTTGTCGAGTTTGTCAGTTTCTGGGCAAATATCAGTGTGGAGTTAAAAGCTTGGGGAGGTAGATTACTACAAGGAATAGGCAGAAGAATAATGAACTCCGGAGTGAAAGCTGAGCAAGAAAAAATTAATAAAATTACCTCCGTCGCAGATTCTATTATAGCTTCTGGGAAACAGGTTCAGGTTGGAGTACAAAAATGAAGCTTTGGCTTATATATGGCGTTATTGGAGTATCTGTGCTGTTATCTGGCTGCCATACTACCTCTTCCATACAAAGCCCAGCACAGAATTTTGTAACAGCGTCCACCGCTTTGCTACAAGCGGAGTCAGATTATATGGATGAAATCCAGCAGGCTTCTGATGCCAGTTACCAACTGGATGCGGCTGAGCGGTATGTTTCTCATGCAGATGAATGGAAACAGATAGCCAGCACTTTGAAGCACCACGATAACTTTTCTAAAGCAAAGGCGCTGCGTGTAAAGGTATTGGAAGAACTGGTCAACTATGCCCAAGTGTTAGATACACTCTCTAAAGATGGGGACACTTCTTGGCTTAAACAGAACACAAAGGACACTACAGATACCATTGCTGGTATATTAAAAGATAGTAATGCGGCGCATGTTACCGATGAGCAGAAGGGGGTTATCGAGTCCGTCATCACCACATTTGGTAATTCTATCATTGATAATGCGGCTGCAGACAAAATCCAGCACCTTGCAGAACATGCCAAACAGCCAATTGCTGGTATCAGGAAGATGGTTGAAGAAGATGACAGTGCCATTGAAAAGAATCTGTTTTCCCCTGGCTTAGAAAAAGACCAGGAATCGTCTCGCAAGAATATTCTGCACTCTATTTATGAAGATAAGGATGTTAATACTGCCCAGCGCTTAGACGCTTTCTTGTCTGTACAAAATATCCGCATAGCCACTGTTACCAAACGCCAGAATATAATAGATGCGCTTAAAAAGCTAGAAGCTGCCAACAATGCGCTGGCAGCTAAAAATAATATTGCAGCGAGTGCCTTGGCAGAACAGGCTATAACGTATGCTCAATTAGGCGCTACCGTTTACAAAGAAACACAATCTAAATAAGGTAGCTATATGGGCCTCTCCAATAATGATGTTATAAGACAGCTGGAGCAAACAAAGAGCGCACTTCAGGACAAGTGTGATGACGTGGATGGAGATCAACTCAGATGCCTGCAACGCGTTATATCTATATTAAAAGCAGAAATAGGATCCATCGAAGCAAAAAATCTGGGAGATAGGGATTATAATCCCATCAGTGATGCTTTTAAGCAGAATACTGCACAAGGGCAGAAATTTCAGGGCGATATAAATCAAGTTAAAAGCGCATTCCAGACAGCTCAGTCCATCGGCGCAGAGCTGGATAAGGTCATCAATATAATCACTACTTTCAGATGAGGTGACAGCTTCAAAGGCATTAATAAAAAATTCTCTAATTGATGATAATCAGCTTTCTATACAAAAGAACTACGATGCGCCTATCCCTAAACCTAACGTCAATAATACGGATGTTCCGCAAAAACGCTGGAGATTTACACTTATATTATGCGCCCCCTAAAATGGGTATTTAATTTATTATTTGGTAAATAAAAATATAAGATAATGAAAAAATTTAGGCTGTTACTTAATCTTGTGCCGTATCTGTCGCTACTTCATCGTTGTAGCTATTTATCGAATTCTCTAACCAACGTAATACAGCGGCTTTGGTGGTCTTCCATTTGCGCCCGACTTTGCGGCCAGGCAGTTCTCCATCTTTGAAGAGTGTATACACTGTATCCACAGAGACATCTAAAAATTTGGCGGTCATGCCTACGTCCAAGATTTGAGACGAGGTAAATGGTAGGATATTCTGTTGCCGTCGCTTCTTCTTTCTGGATTCTGAGGTCATGATGGCACTTGATTATAGATTTTCGGTATGAGTGTTTTATGCTACCAGCGATTGTTTGGCGGTGCGGTACATTTCCAATAGCTGCATCATGTCGTCTAGTTCCTGCGGATGATTCTTTTTCAGATATTGGCTAACCAGCTTATTGCGCAGCAGTTTCTCGCAATAGGTGGACAGGCGCGTCAGTTGTACGTTCACCGCGCCCAGTTGCTCACGTATGTCTTCCTGCTGTGCACGTGACTGCGCTAATTCCGTATCCATCTGTGCGATGGCATTTGCGTTGAAAAGCTCCATGTATTTCGGTTTCTTATGCGCCAATAAGTTCTCCGGCGTGGTAGCCAGCATCTGTAAAGCGAATTTCTCGGTAAAGCTGCTCATGGCAATCATTTGGTTAACGACCACGATCTGACGTGCCGGATGCATTTTACTGATGGCGCGGATGGCCAGTTTAGAAAAGGGGTAATCCTTCATGCGGGCCACCGCATCATCGCAAATGCCACTCAATAAATTACGCCGTGATGCAATCTGCACCACATTGACGTTTAAGGCTGCAGCGATTTCCTCATCCGTAAGCCCTTTCTTTACCGCTTTCAGTATCATGAAATGTTCCTGAATTGGACTGAGGCGGTTGGTTTTATGGTTATAGGTAAAACCTTCATCGTCTGTGGAAATCAGGCATGCGGTCTCAGTGGCACCTCTACTGCGTAGAATATCCAGCCGCAGGTGACCGGAGAGCAGACGAAAATAACCTTCCTGATCTGCCATGGGGAAGACGACTAGGGGTTCAATGATACCGACACATTTTATCGAAGCAGCAATCTGCTGATATTTTACCGATTGCCGTATTGTGTCGGTGATGGGTTTTTCGGATAAGATATGCTCCAAAGGCAGGATAATTTCCTGCAGATCAAATCCTAAATTGATTTTCTTAGCCATAAAAACCTACTGCCTTTGCCAGAATTTCAGGAATTTGATTGAGATTTTCGGCGCGCAGTAGCGTTACGAAATTATCATCTCTGACCAACCGCCGCATAACATCTTCAAGGGAATGCAGCCGTGATTCGGTCAGCTTTAAGTCCTGCCAGGCTTTCTGCTGCCTACCTATTTCGCGGTCAAATTCTTCCTTGAAAGATTCGGCAGTAACAGTACGTTTCTTAACCTGTCTGCTGGCAGTGGATTTTCCGCCTATTTTGCGTTGCTGAACCAGCCGAATGGCATATTCCACCGCCTTGCCGTTCAGCTTGCCCTGTGTATATAAATCGGCAATGGCATTCTGAACCGTGCCCTCCTCCAGCTTCGAGATGTCGACAGCCAGAGTGATGGGGATGCGGGACGCAGCCACGGCATTAAGCAGCTTAGCCTCACCATGCTCTATAAGTTGTACTATGCCACGCGTAAATTCGAAATCCAAATCTACCTTGTTCGATATCTGCTGAATGGTATAGCCACGCTCTTTCAGCACTTTTATTTCCGAGAATTGTTCCATGGCAGAGGAGCGTTTGCGTGCCATATTTTCAACCAGGCTCTTAAGCAGGCTGTTTTTCTCATTATCCTCTGTTATAAAGGCAGGGATTTCTTTTTTGGCCATATTTGATAAAAGTTTCTAGCCTGCCCTGGCCACAGGTAAGATCATAATACTGGATGCCATCACGATGCTCAGCAATGCGTACGGTAATCGGCATTTTAAGGCCAAGGTTCTTGAT
>Ga0206904_1150_pt2 | contig 13877 bp, 16 predicted proteins | sample Alteio_BWOrgHeat_42_FD_152981 | JGI IMG/M metagenome (GOLD analysis project Ga0206904, IMG submission 152981) | Enriched cells from forest soil in Barre Woods Harvard Forest LTER site, Petersham, Massachusetts, United States -... | ecosystem: Environmental > Terrestrial > Soil > Temperate forest >...
CGAAAGCGCATGTGGTGGGGGAAGTGGCCGGTTCTCCGATTGTGAGTGGGAATTTTTATCTGGGCGCGGAGCATCCGCTTTCCTACAGCATGGCAGAAGGAGGCGAAGCTATCGCCGGGGTGAAGCGCGTGCTGCCGCTCCATCCAGGGCAGTCTGTGACGTATTCTTCTGTGATCGGTACGGCGCGCGAAGGGCAACTGCGGCGTGATTTCCTGGCCTATGTGGAAATGGAGCGGGCGCATCCTTACCGGCCATTCCTGCATTATAATAGCTGGTACGATCTGGGATTCGGCAATCGTTTCGGTGCGGCAGGCGTAGTCGACAGGATGCGCGCATTTGGAGAAGAACTGGTCAAGAAGCGCGGCGTGACGATGGATTCGTTCCTGCTGGATGACGGCTGGGATAATGCGAATTCGTTGTGGGGATTCGAAAAAGGCTTCCCGGACGGCTTTACGCCGCTCAAGGATACTGCAAAACGCTATGGTTTCGGCATCGGCGTGTGGCTCTCGCCCTGGGGCGGCTATAACAAGGAGCGAGTGCAGCGTATTGCCTACGGCACCAAGCAGGGATATGAGATTGTAAACAGCGGATACGCCCTTTCAGGCCCTAAATATTATAAGAAATTTGAGCAGGTCTGCCTCAATTTCATCACACGGTATGGTGTGGACCAGTTCAAGTTCGATGGCACCGGCAATGCCGACCAGGTATTTCCCGGCAGCGCCTTCGACAGTGATTTTGCGGCGGCCATCCATCTGATAGAGCGGCTGCGGCGTGAAGACAGCCAACTATTCATCAACCTGACGACGGGCACCAAGCCTTCGCCTTTCTGGCTGCGCTATGCGGATTCCATCTGGCGTTCCGGCAACGATCACGACTTTGCCGGGGAGGGGAGCCAGAGGCAGCAATGGATAACGTACCGCGACGCGCAGACCTATAGCAATATCGTGCAGGCTGGCCCGTTATTCCCGCTTAATTCGCTCATGCTGCACGGCATTATTTATGCACAGAAGGCGGATCATCTGAATGACGATCCCGGCCATGATTTCGCCGCGGAGGTGCATTCCTATTTCGGCAGCGGGACGCAGCTTCAGGAGATGTACATCACGCCTGCGCTGCTGTCCCCGGCGGACTGGGATATAGTGGCGGAGAGCGCCAAATGGGCGCGCCGCAATGCCGCCATCCTGCAGGATACGCACTGGATTGGCGGCGACCCCGGCAAAGGCGAGCCATATGGCTGGGCTGCATGGGCGGCGGATTCGGGTATTCTGACATTGCGGAATCCTTCCGCGCAGCCGCAGAAGATTAATGTAGACGTGCAGCAAGCTTTTGAATTGCCAGGAGGCGCTGCGCAGCGTTATACGATGCACAGCCCATGGGCCGCGGATTCCGGCAAAAACCCCGTCGTGCTGGAAGCACGTCAGTCACATACGTTCGAATTGCAGCCTTTCGAGGTGATGACGCTGGAGAGTGTGCGTTAATTATAAGTCATTCCAAATAGAAATTATATCAATCGTCATCCCGTGCGCAAGCACGGGATCTCAGACTATTACCATGAGATACCGCGGTCTTCGCCGCGGTATGACGGTATGGGTTATGTATAAAAATTACTGAGAATGATTATAAATTCTGCCCGATAACCTCCTCACAATATTTCGCGAGTGCTTTACGTGAGGCAAACTCTGTTCCCTGCACGGCATCATGAAAGACCAGCGTTACGTCTACGGAACGCTGGCGTAGGAAAGTTATGAGATGCGGGAAGAATTCCATATCGCCATACCAGCCGACCTTGTGACGGTTATCGGAAATTAATGGTTCGCCGTTTAACTTTGTATAGAGAATGCTGACTGGCTGCACGGTGAGGTTATGCTGCTGGGCAATGCTGAAAAATGAGGATTTGAACGGTAGCAGGCCGGTGCCGTCATTGGTAGTGCCTTCGGGAAACAGGCTGATGACGCTGCCTTCTTTTACCGCCTCGTCGAGGTGGTTTTTATTCTGCAGTGTGTGTGTTGGGCGGCGGTCGATAAAAATGCAGCCAGTGATTTTACAGAAAAAGCCAATCACCGGCCAGGAGGCAACTTCGCTTTTGGGAGTGAAGCGTACTGGCATGCTGCTGCCGAGCGCAAACACATCCAGATAGGAGAAATGGTTGGAAATCACCAATAACGGAGCAGCTTTGGAAACAGCCCCGGTTCTCTTTACCCGGATGCCCCAGACCACACATCCCAGATAAAATGCCAGCCTTACGCAGGTGCTATTGGCATGGGCCGAAAGCTTCCTGGTGATAGTGAGGGGAAGCAGCATTCCCATCAGGATAAAGAGGGAAATCAGGGCGCGTGCGAATAAACGGAACATGGCATGGCTATTTTTTTTGCCGCCGGGGTGGAGTAACGTTGGGCATATTTCCCCGTCACCAGCGCGGTTTTTACCACAATGCCGACATCGATGGTGTTGCATTGCCGGTCAATCACGGCTCCCTGCCCGATATGGCTGCCCAGCCGCAAATAGCCTTTCACCAGGGCGGGAAGGGCGGCGAACGCTTCTTTTCTGTCGATACATTCCTTGGGCATCAGGTTCATTTCCACATACTCCTCCGGCAGCGCAACTGCGCGAATGGCCTCAGGCGCGGTATGGTAGTGGTAAAGATAAGACAAGGGCAGGGCATGTTCCTGAACGTTGATGCCGAAAAAACTGGCGCAGCCGAACATCAGGGTGATGTCATGCTGCGTGATATAGGCGGCGATCCCACGCCAGAGCAACTGCATGACTGCCCGGTTTCGGTATCCGGCGTCCACGCAGGAGCGCCCGAGCTCCAGTATTTCTCCCGCTTCGTTTTTGATGGCCGAGACATCGAATTCGCTTTCACTGTAAAACCTGCCGATATTGCGGGCAATACTGCGGCGCAAAAGGCGATACGTGCCTACGACCTGCTCGCGGGGAGCCGGCATATCGTAATCCAGCACCAACAGATGATCGCAATAATCGTCAAATATGTCGAAGTCACTTTTTACCTTACGCATCTCCTCAGTGGGAGAGCCGCCCATCTCTTCATAAAAAATACGGTAGCGGAGTTTCTGTGCTGCTTCTACTTCCGCTTTTGTCCTGGCAATGCGCACGGCAAGGCTGCCAGCATAAATCTCATCGAAGGAAGTTACACCGGCAAGTTCCATAAACATCATCATTCCGCATCCGTAAGCGGTATGCAATACAGTTCCAGCCGGTGATCTATCAACTTATAGCCGAATTTCTTGGCGATAAGCCGTTGTAGCTTCTCAATCTCCTCATTGCTGAATTCTATGACCTTGCCGCTTTTCATATCAATTAGATGATCGTGATGTTCATCCCCCATCTCTTCGTAGCGCGCGCGGCCATCCCCGAAATCGTGTTTTTCGATGATGCCTGCATCCTCAAACAGCCGCATGGTGCGGTATACCGTGGCGATACTGATTTTCGGGTCGAGTTTGTGGGCGCGGTGGTGGATCATCTCCACATCCGGATGGTCGCCGGATTCGGACAAGACGCGAATGATGATCTTGCGCTGATCCGTCATTTTGAGGCCGCTTTCCGCGCATTTCTTTTCTAAACGTGACAACATATACCCATGGCCACTCGGGAGTGGCCATGGGTATATGAAACTTCGCGTTTGAACGCGCGAGGTTTGCGCCGCGTGAGCTGAACGTAGTACACGGCAAGCACTTTCTTAGCGTGCAAAAGGTACAGGCAAATATTTGCATGGAACGTATTGGCAGGCAAGACAATATATGTCCTATGCCCCGAAAAGCCCTTTCAGAGCCTGCCCCGATTTCTACTCTGGCTTGCTGCAAACGCCAATTTTCTGCGCTTCGCTGCGCACGTACTTCTACGTAGGCTTACGCTGTGCTGTACAAAAAATATCGTTTTCGCTACGCGACAGCGAAACCGGTGCCAGGCTTTCAGAAGTCGGGTATATGTCTTAATTTCCTTGTGTTTAGGGCATTTTGCCTTACAATAAATACGTTTTTGACTGGGGATATTATGAATAAGAAGATAAAAAATCGGTGCTTATTTGTGGGTTTGCTGGCAGGGCTGCTATCGGTTCCCTGTGTGGGACAGGTGATAAATAACGTAGGCAGCGTCATCACCTGGTATAAGCCGGCAGCCGGGGTGAAATGGCAGATACAGCTGTCGGGCAAGGTGAATCCCAGTTACCCGGTGGCATTATATGATATTGATATGTTCGATTCCCCGGACGGGCTGATCCAGGCGCTGCATGCGTCAGGAAAGCATGTGATCTGTTATTTTTCTGCGGGCTCTTCTGAAAACTGGCGGCCGGATTTTTCCAAATTCCAGCCTACGGATATGGGGAATCCTCTCGAAGGCTGGCCAGGCGAGCGGTGGCTGGATGTACGTTCGGCTAACGTCAGGCAAATCATGCAGGCGAGAATGGATACGGCCAAGCAGAAAGGCTGCGATGGCGTCGATCCCGATAATGTGGACGGTTATACGAATAAGCCGGGTTTCCCCCTGACGGCCCAGGATCAGATTAATTATAACAGTTTCCTGGCCAATAACGCCCATCAGAGAGGCCTCGCGGTGGCTTTAAAAAACGATATGGATCAGATTAAAAATCTGGCGAGCCTGTTTGATTTTTCCGTCAATGAGCAGTGTTTTCAATATGACGAGTGTGATAAGCTGCAGCCGTTTATTGCCCTTAACAAGCCGGTGCTGAATATCGAATATAAGAAAGCATATGTCAGCAACGCCACGCAGCGCGCCGCGTTATGCAAGACTTCCATTTCCAAGAAATTCAGTACGCTTATCTTGCCGCTGGGGCTTAACGATAAATTCCGTTACAGTTGTTTGTAAGAGTAATAATGTATATAATCCAATATATTGTTAATATAAATTAATTTATATTAACAATTTCTGGACAAATTGGCTGTCTGCATGCATATTCCCATTTCGTTATTGCATCCCGAAAACGTAAAGGGTTAATCCATGGCCTCAATGAAGAAGTGGAAAACAGCCGGACTGATTATTCCTGCCTTGTTGTGCATTTTCTCCATTCTTCTTGCCATGGATCGCATCAAATCCCATAATCTCCCTGTGAGTGTTGTGGCTGGCAAGGCTTCGAGGGAATGGTACCGCCCCACTTCCTTTACCCACTGGCAGATTCAGCTGCAGGGAGAGGTGGATAGCCAGTATCCGGCGGAATTATACGATATCGATCTGTTTGATTCCCCGAAAAGTCTCATTGATCAACTGCACGCCTCTGGAAAGCATGTCATTTGCTATTTTTCCGCCGGATCCTCCGAGGACTGGCGTTCCGACGATTCGGAATTCCGCATCGAGGATAAAGGGAGTTCGCTTCAAGGGTGGAAAGGCGAACGCTGGCTTAACATACGCTCGGAGAACGTCCGCAATATTATGAAAACGCGAATGGATTATGCCAGGCAGCAGGGGTGCGATGGTGTCGATCCGGACAATGTGGATGCTTATAGCAATCCTTCCGGATTTTATTTCAGCGCTGAAGAGCAATTGGATTATAACCGCTTCCTTGCGAAAGAAGCGCATAAAAGGAACTTAGCCATCGCTTTGAAAAATGACTTGGAGCAGGTGGATGCGCTGGTGGATTATTTTGATTTTTCCGTCAATGAGCAGTGTTTTGAATATGAAGAATGTGAAAAGCTGAAGCCTTTTGCCGACAAAAACAAGGCCGTGCTGAATATCGAGTATAAAAGCAACTATGCCAATGTCGGCGAAAACCGGCACGAACTCTGCACTCGGTCCAAAGACCTGAAGTTCAGCACGCTCGTGCTGCCGATAAAGCTGGATGATACATTCCGCTATAGCTGCCAGTAGGCTTTACATGAAAGTCTATACTCACTTGCCTAAATTCCAATACGTATCTGTCATTCCGGCAAAAGCCGGAATCTCAGGCTTTCTCTATTAGATACCGCTGTCAAGCAGCGGTATGACGATATATTTTATTTAGAAGAATGAGTATAGTGTCGAGCAGTTGCTAACGGGCGGACGGCAATCCCTGCCGGATTGCCTATGGATAGAGAGATAACGCTAGAGATGGTAACAATACTGTAATTTGTTTTCCATGGAGTAAAATGGTACCTTTTTATAAGATATAGATAAGGCCGCTATTTCTATGAATTCAGCAAACCGGTACAATGAGCCAATTGATAAAGAGGACCAAAAACTTGTTGACCCCGTAGACAACAAGATGAGTAGGGCAGTCCGTATTGAAGCTCTTAAAAAAGAAAAACATAACGTGTTGCTCAGCGCACTGAAGGAAGGGGGCATAACGGCCTTGAAAGCTGCGGGAATTTTTCTACCTGGCGTCCTCTATAGTTTTACTTTGTATCCTTTTGTTTTCCCTAAGAACTCTAAAGACCTTCCCAGAGACACCAAGTTCATCCTCATAGACTGGGCAAAATGGACAGGTATAACTATGGCTGCTCTTGGTATTGGGGGAGCAGTAGGGGAAATCCATGAACAGATATCGTATAATAAAGAAATTGATAAGGATATTGAACGCCTCATTCAGGAAGGGCGCGAACAAGAGCGTGCTACTGTAGGGGCAGCAACAAACTTCAGGCACACGGACGGGCTTGACAAGCAACGGGCTGCAAAAACCTCTGCTCCAGAAACCTCATTCAGATAAGTTTCCTAAAACGTCGGTATGCAGAGTTCAATGTTGGCGTATGTCTGTGATGGAACGGCTTTATTTTTCTAAAATCGATCCACGCCCATCCCATCGAGGCTGATTTCCGTTGGGCGGCCTTCGATGATGTCGGTGATAAGGGTGGCGCTACCGGCGGCCTGAGTCCAGCCAAGTGTGCCATGGCCTGTATTCATATACAGATTATTGTATTTAGTTTTGCCAATAATCGGTGGGCCGTCGGGCGTCGAAGGCCTGAGGCAGGCCCATTCGCTTTCGGGTTTGTCATATTCGCATTTGGGCAGCAGCGCACGCACCGCTCTTGCAATGGGAGCCACACGTTCGGGACGTATTTTTGTATTATATCCGGAAAACTCCGCTGTCCCTGCGATACGCAGGCGATCGCCCAGCCTGCTATACACAATCTTATGCTCGGTATCGGTGAGACTCATTTTCGGCGTATAATGATTGGCCGGAAACGTAATGCTGTATCCCTTCATCGGGTAAACCGGCACGTGGATGCCGAGCGGCCTCAGATAGAGCGGGCTATACGACCCCAGCGACATGATATAGGCATCGCCCTTGAACACGCCCTTATCGGTGACCACAGAGTTAATGCGGCCTCCCTCCGTATCGAGGAACTTGATGTCGGTATTATAATGAAATACCGCTTTATATTCGCTCTGGCATAATTTTGCGAGGGCTTGTGTGAAGGTAAATGGGTCCCCGCTTTCATCAAGCGGCTGGTAGATCCCGCCTTTGATGGGGTTTCCCGCATGCTCCAGCATCGGCTCGTAATGCACGCATTTGTTATAGTCGGCAATTTCCGCAGGCGCACCAAACCTGTCCTGGAATTTCGCCTGTGCAATCGCGTTCTCGAATTCCTGCTCGTCGGAATAGATATGGAGGATGCCTTCGCGCAGATTATCAAACTTCACGCCACTGAACTGGCGGAACCATTCCATCTTTTTCTTGCTGTATAACCCCAGGCGTAAGAGCGTTACGCTGTTTGCCTGCGCGCGCGATTTACTGCAATTGGCGATGAACTTCAATCCCCATTTTATCATCTCCATATCTGCCCGGGGGCGCAGCACCAGCGGTGCGTCGTCCTTGAACATCCATTTCACGATTTTGGGAAATACTGCCGGGTTTGCCCAGGGTTCGGCATGGCAGAAACTCAACTGGCCGCCATTGGCAAAGCTGGTTTCCCTGGCGCTGGTATCCTTACGCTCGATGACTTCCACTTCATGGCCCCGGGCTCCAAGGAAATAGGCGGCGCTGACGCCGATCACTCCTCCACCTAATATCACGATTTTCATCCGCCAGAGCCCTTAAGTCCGTAATGCGAGTTGTGCGGTTCGAGCCGCGTAAGTATTAAATTTGCACGCGTCTTATGATTCGAACACGAGACGCATGCTATAGTAACTGTTTTGCTAAAACAATATGAAAGTCACACGCTGAAACTGTTCCCGCAGCCGCATTTCACCGTGGCGTTGGGATTGCGGATTTCAAACTCGGAACTGCCGAGTGTTTCCACGTAATCCAGGGTGGAGTTATTCATATAGCTTATGGACAGATCGTCAATGACTACTGTCGCTCCATTTTGGGTGATGACAAAATCCGTATCACCTGGAGGCGTGTTATTAAAATCAAACTTATACTGAAAACCGGAGCAGCCGCCGCCTAATACCGATATACGCAATACCGTGCCTTCCGGCTCGCCGCAGGTAATTTCCGCAATCCGCGCCGCAGCGCTATCGGTGACCGAGAATGAAGATTTTTGTAAAGCTTCCATGCTACTATTATAAAAGCTTTGCCTTATTCCGTCAATTGTTTGACTTCAGGCCACATCCACGACCGAAGTGATGTCCTCGACGTCCTTGCGCGCGGCTTGCAGGCGGCAGAGCGCATCAATATACGCCTTGGCGGAGGCGACCAGCGTATCGGTATCCGAGCCGTGGCCGTTGATGATGCGGGGGCCGTCGGTAAGGCGCACCGTCACTTCAGCCTGCGCGTCCGTCCCTTGAGTCACGCCATGCACCTGGTACAGTTTAAGCTTTGCCTCGTGCGGCACGAGGGTTTTTATCGCCTTGAACACGGCGTCCACCGGTCCGCTGCCCTCGGCGGTTACTGTTTCATTCTTGCCGTTCACGATAAGCGATAATTCTGCGGTCTGTTTGCCAATGGTGCCGCAGACCACCTTGAGCGCGCTGAACAGGATTGGATCGGCTTTTGACGTGGCGCGAGAATCCACGAGGGCGATGAGATCTTCGTCGTAAATATCTTTTTTCTTATCTGCCAATTCCTTGAAGCGTGCAAACGCGTCTTCAAACGCATTGTCGCCCAATTCAAAGCCGAGCTCCTTGATTTTATCCTTGAAGGCGTGCCTGCCGGAATGCTTGCCCATCACCAGATTGGAACGGGTAAGCCCTACGGATTCCGGCGTCATGATTTCATAGGTTCCGGCGTGTTTTAAAACCCCGTCCTGATGGATGCCGGATTCATGTGCGAAAGCGTTGGCACCGACAATGGCTTTGTTGTTCTGCACTTGCTGGCCGGTGACGGCGGTAACTAACCGCGACAGCCGCATGATATGCTGGGTGTTGATGCCGGTGGTGAAATGATATAGATCCTTACGCGTATGCAGGGTCATCACCACCTCCTCCAGAGAAGTGTTGCCTGCTCTTTCGCCAATGCCATTGATGGTGCATTCTATCTGGCGTGCGCCTGCCCGCACCGCGGCCAGTGAGTTGGCGGTGGCCAGTCCCAGATCGTTCTGGCAATGGGTGGAAATCACCGCCTTGTCAATATTGGGTACGCGGTTTTTGATGGCGGTGATGAGATCGTAATATTCATCTGGTACGGTATAGCCAACCGTGTCGGGTACGTTCACGGTGGTTGCTCCGGCTTTGATCGCCGTTTCAAATGCTTTGCAGAGGTAATCTACCGGCGTACGTGTCGCATCCATGGCCGACCATTCGACATTATCGGTGTATTTGCGCGCCAGCGCTACCGTGGAGGCAATCAACTCCAGTACTTCTTCGTTGCTCATGCGGAACTGGTATTGCAGATGGATGGGGCTGGTGGACATGAAAGTGTGGATGCGTGGATGCTTCGCTGGTTTTATGGCTTCTGCTGCGCGTTCGATATCAGCGGTTTTTGCGCGAGCGAGTGAGCATACCACGGCATTCTTTGTCCGCTTGGCGATGGCGTGCACCGCCTCGAAGTCGCCGTTGGAGGCCATGGCGAATCCCGCCTCGATTACATCCACCCCCATAGCGTCGAGGGCATCGGCGACGAGGAGTTTTTCTTCCAGGTTCATCGAATTGCCGGGCGATTGCTCGCCGTCGCGCAAGGTGGTGTCGAATATAATGATGCGTTCGGTCATATTGTTACTGGCGGTAGTTAGTAATGAGTACTGAGTAGCGGGCAAGATCTTTCGTTACTCGATACGCATTACTCGCTACTTCTCTTCATATTACTATCGTTCTCACCGGATAGCTGGCAAGCCTTTTATCGTGCGTGATAAGCGTCATGTTCTCACTTGCCGCCTGCGCCGCCAGCATCCTATCGAACGGATCGCCGTGAAGGCGAGGGAGCTTGCGCAACGCCTCGACATGCTTGTCAGTGATTGCCAGCACGTCGAAGCCGGTATCTGCGAAAGTAGAAAAGAACGCTTCCGGCAAATGAATTTTCTTTTTTGCCTCTTTGATCGCCAATTCCCAAGGACATATCACACTGTAATAAATTTCATAATTGGGGTTAAGCAATGTGTCAGCTATATGGGGAGGCAGGAAATGCGGCTGCACACGCGCCCAATACACAATATGCGTATCGAGCAAAAATCGCATCAGATCACATCTTCGTCATTATCATCCCCGAAAAACCATTCATCGGGCATTGGTGCATCAAAATCTTCTGGGATAGTAAATTGCCCTTTCATATCTCCCAGTTGTCTGCGGGGCTTTTTAAAAGCCGTAAGCTTAGCCACCGGCTTGCCGCCGTTGGTGATAATGACTTCCTCCCCATTGCTGACATTGCGCAGCAGCTTTGAAAGATGGGTTTTTGCTTCGTGAACGGATACAGTTTGCATGAAAATCATAATAGACTAACTTGACTAAGTATGTCAATATAATATTACTATTCAAATACTTCTCCTGCAGGAATCGGGTAGCCTTTCAGCATATTCTCTGCGGACATCGGCTTCTTTCCTGGGCGTTGCAGTTGCAGCAGCTTCAACGTGCCTTTGCCGCAGGCGATGGTAAGCGTGTTATCCAGTACTGTTCCGGGGGGCTGATTCTTTTGATCCCCGGTCACTTTTGCATCCAATATTTTTATATTCTCTCCCTTATAGATAAAGAACGCTCCAGGGCTGGGCGCAAGTCCCAATATCTTATGCTTAAGAGCCTCAGCTGGTGCTTTCCAGTCAATGCGGTATTCGTCTTTCAGAATTTTATGAGCATAGGTAATGCCTTCAGAGAGCTGCTTTACCGGTTTGACAATTCCACTCTTAACGTTTTGCAGGGTTTCAAGGATCATAGGCTTAGCCATTTGCGCAAGCGTGTCGTGCAATTCACCAGCGTTCATGCCCTCGGGAATGGAAAAACGCCGGGTCAGCAGCATATCGCCGGTATCCAGCCCGGCATCGGTCTGCATGATAGCTACCCCGGTTTCCTTGTCCCCCGCCATGAGGGTGCGCTGTATGGGCGCTGCGCCGCGCCAGCGCGGCAGAAGCGAGGGGTGCACGTTGATGCAGCCGAACCGGCTCGCTTCCAGGATTTGCGATGGCAAAAGCAGTCCATAGGCCGCAACGATGGCGGCATCCGCTTTATGTTCACGGAAGTTATGCTGGGCTTCCGCATCCTTCAGGGTTTTTGGCGTATAGACTGGAAGATGATGCGCTAGGGCGTATTGATGCACCGGCGAAGGCGTCTCTTTCTGGCCGCGCCCGGACGGGCGAGGGGGCTGAGTATAGACAGCGACTATAGTATGCCCGGCTTCCACTAGTGCGGAGAGTATCTGCACGCCAAATTCGGGCGTTCCCATGAAGATGAGTCTGAGTGTGTCGGCGGCCATAGCTCATTACTCGTTACCCACTACTAAACCTATGGCGGGAGTGACGGGGCTCGAACCCGCGACCTCAGGCGTGACAGGCCTGCGCTCTAACCAACTGAGCTACACCCCCGTAGAGCCTATGACGATTTCTACTATGCCTTGCTGCAAATGCGCTTTTTCACGCTTCCGGTGCTCACGTACTTTTATGTACGCTCCGCTCCGGTTCCTGAAAAAACGCATTTTCGCTTGCGGCTTAGCGAAATCGTCATAGGCTCTAAGCAAAAGCGGGGCAAGAAAAACCAGAAAAGGCAGAAAAAAGCAAGCGTATTTATTTTTTACTATATTTCTCCTAAATTAAGTACATAATCTGGCGGGGTTGGAGAAGAAATCACTATGTTTCAAGGAATATATACGGCGCTGATCACGCCGTTTAAGGATGGAAAACTGGACGAACCTGCATTCAGGGCATTCGTCGAATGGCAGATTAACGAGGGAGTGCATGGGCTTGTACCGTGTGGAACCACCGGCGAGTCGCCAACGCTATCGTATGAAGAGCATATGCGGGTGATATCGATTTGCGGCGAAGTGGCGGCAGGCAGGGTGAAGGTGCTTGTCGGGACCGGGGCCAATTCCACCGACGAAGCTGTCATGCTCACGGAACATGCCAAAAAAGCAGGCGCGGACGGTGCGTTGGTCGTGGCTCCCTATTATAACAAGCCGACCCAGGAGGGGATCTACCAGCATTATAAGGCCATTGCCGAAGCGGTGGATATTCCAGTGGTGGTGTATAACGTTCCGGGGCGGACGGCGGTGGATATAAAAGATGAGACCATTGCCCGGTTGGCCAGGATACGCAATATCGTCGGTGTCAAGGATGCCACCGGCGATCTGGCGCGGGTCAGTATCCTCCGTATGCTGGCAGGTAAGGATTTCCGCCAATTGTCAGGCGAGGATATGACGGCGGTGGCCTTCAATGCGCAAGGCGGCGTAGGATGCATTTCGGTGACGTCCAATATCGCGCCGCGTTTATGTGCTGAAGTCCAGAATCTTACGCTTAAAGGCGATTTCTCCGGCGCGCTCAAGGTACATGACCGATTGGTACCATTGCATCAGGCAATGTTCCTAGAAACCAATCCCGGCCCGGTCAAATATGCCGCGTCTCTGCTTGGCAAATGCCAGCCGGATCTGCGCCTGCCGCTCGTGGAGCCTTCTGAGGGAGTAAAGGCGCGTGTGAAAGAGGCTATGCAGGAATTACGCGTGGCAGCTTAATTATTCATCATCCCTTAAAATCCGTTCGGCATCGCCTTTGGGATCATCGAATTGGCCGTTACGCAGCGCCCAGAAGAACCCGGCAAGGGCAATCCCACCGATAGTCAGTGCGATGGGAATGAGATACAACAACACGTCCATCAGTGTTTTCCCATACGGTTAAGCCTCAGGGCATTCAGGATCACAATAATAGACGAGGACGACATGGCGGCGGCGGCAATCAGCGGAGTTACGCTGCCCGCCATGGCCAGCGGCACGGCGATGATATTATAGGTAAATGCCAGGGCGAAGTTTTGCTTGACCAGCCTCCTGCTGGCCTGCGCGATGTGAATCGCCTCCAGCACCGGCGAAAGCTTCTCGCCCTGGAATACGATGTCAGCGGCGTTCTGGGTGATATCTATGGCTGAGGACGGCGACATGGACACATTAGCGCTGGCAAGGGCAGGGGCATCGTTGAGGCCATCTCCCACCATTAATATATGATGGCCTTGCGCCTGCAGGGCGTGGATACGTTTGGTTTTTTGCACCGGCGTTATGCCTGCCGTAACATCCTGGATTCCCAGCGTTGCGGCAATGGCACGCGCCACTGGCTCGCGGTCGCCGGAAAGCAGGAGTATATTGAAGCGCTGCCGGGTCAGTTCCTGTACCGTTTCTATAGCATCCGGCGATGCGCTGGAGCGGCTGGCGACCGTGGATACTATCATATTCGATAAAACGGGAACCCTGACGCTGGGAAAACCGCAATTAAGCGGCGCAGGCACGTACCGCCTGCAGGATTTACAGCTTGCCGCCTCGCTTGCTGCTCATAGCAAGCACCCGCTATCACGCGCCATCTGCAATGGCTGGAACGGGGAACTGCTGGCACTGGAAGTCACAGAGGATCCGGGCAACGGACTAAGCGCAC
>Ga0206904_1198_pt1 | contig 13837 bp, 15 predicted proteins | sample Alteio_BWOrgHeat_42_FD_152981 | JGI IMG/M metagenome (GOLD analysis project Ga0206904, IMG submission 152981) | Enriched cells from forest soil in Barre Woods Harvard Forest LTER site, Petersham, Massachusetts, United States -... | ecosystem: Environmental > Terrestrial > Soil > Temperate forest >...
CCCGTAAAACTTACCTGCGAAATATGGGTTATTCCGCCCTGGGGTTGATATATATTTCACTCAGCCTGGGTATGCTGCTCAACCTTCGGACTTTTTACCCGGGTACTGCCCTGGAATCTGTAAATAAGTTATTAGTACTGGTAATCATATTGAGTTTATGGGTGAATGATACCATGGCCTACCTGGTTGGTTCGGTTATTGGCAAAACACCATTGTCAAAAATTTCCCCCAAAAAGACCTGGGAAGGCACCATAGGAGGAATCCTGTTCGCAATTGTGTCCATGGGCGTCCTGGGTTATTTCTTAAGTAGCGGATTTGAAATGCAAACCGTAACCAACTATATGATTATTGCGGCAATCGCCGCAATAGCCGGCACGATCGGAGACCTGTTGCAAAGTAAGCTGAAAAGACTCGCGGATGTCAAAGACAGCGGCCGTATCCTGCCCGGTCATGGGGGTTTCCTCGACCGGTTCGACTCCCTTCTTTTTGCCACGCCATTCATTTGGCTTTACATTGTTATGTTTGCATAATTAAAACAACGCTGATTTTAATTTTCCAATGACCATTCATAAAGAAGGATATAGAACAATTGTCATCTGTGCCATCATTTTTGCCCTGATCAACCTGGCATCCTTTTATTTTATAAGTTTTCAGGCACCGGCTCTAAGCTGGGTGATTTTTATAATCACATTCGGTCTTCTTCTTTTTATTATATCTTTTTTTCGGGTACCGGCCCGTGTTCCTTCGATTAATGAGAATTATATTGTTTGTCCGGCTGACGGAAAAGTGGTCGTTATAGAAGAAATTACGGATGTCGAATATTATCATGATCGCCGGCTGCAGGTTTCTATTTTTATGAGTCCGGCCAACGTTCATCGAAATGTTAATCCCGTTAGCGGAGATGTGATCTATAGCCAGTATCATAAAGGAAAATACCTGGTGGCCTGGAATCCGAAGTCTTCCACGGAAAATGAACGGCACAGTGTGGTTATAAAAAATCCAAAGGGCAGCCTGCTCGTTAAACAGATCGCCGGGGCATTGGCCAAACGAATCATCAACTATCTTGCTCCCGGTCAGAAAGTGGAACAATGTGCAGAAATGGGCTTTATCAAATTTGGATCCCGGGTCGACGTACTACTGCCTCCCGGCACGGTATTAAAAGTCGGGCTTAACCAGATGGTGAAAGGCGGCGTTACGGTGCTGGCAGAATGGTAAGCGACCGGCTAAAAAATATTCATTAACTCTTTTAAGGAACTCACGGTATACGTTGCTTTCACCGGCTCCTTATTTCCGGTATGATTAACATATACCTGGTCAATCCCGGCTTCCCGGGCCCCCAGAATATCAACTTCCGGCGAATCACCGATCATGATGCTCTCTTCTTTCGAGGCGCCCGTTTTTACCAGCGCGTATTCAAAAATTTCGGGATTAGGTTTAAGGCTGTTGGATCCTTCTGAAGTAATTACTTCGAGAAAATATCCGTCGATCCCGGCTGTTTTTAGTTTCTGGTGTTGTGTTTTTTCAAACCCGTTTGTAATGAGATGTAGCAGATACTTTTTTTCTGTCAGGTAATTCAACAGTTCAACCGTATCCGGAAAGACGGCTTTTTTTGTGGGCAGGATTTCCAGGAATTGAATGCCCATTTTCCGGGCCAGGTTCTCGTCTCCGTTTTTGAATTCCAGCAGGGTCATCGACATTCTTTTCCAACGCAGATCATCCACTTTCATCAGTCCTCTCCGGTATCTGTCCCAAAGTCGTTCATTGTGACCCAGGTATAGTTTATGAAACAGATCGAAATCGGATACGCCGGCTTCTGCCAGGGATAATGACTGATATATATCCCGCAACGCCTCCCGGCTGTTCAGATCAAAATCCCAGAGCGTGTGGTCGAGGTCGAAAAACAGGTGCTTGTACGGCATGGGTGCAATTTAAGTCTAAAGCCTGGTTGGCGGTTGGTCCCGAATATTCGGGAGCAACCGCCAACTAAACTTAAATTGCAGCCATGAAAGTGGTTATTACGGGAGCGTCACGCGGACTCGGATTCAGTATGGCGGAAGCATTTGCCGCAGAAGGACATGATCTTTATCTGACAGCCCGCAATGAAATAAAATTATACCACGCGCTCGAATCCCTGATGAGTCGTTTCCCCAATCAGACGATCCGGGCAAAAGCATTTGACCTGGGTTTAAAACAAGGTGCGATTGATTTCGGAAACTGGGTGTTGGGTCTGGGCGTGAATCCCGATATTCTGATCAACAATGCAGGAACATTTGAACCGGGCGGTGTAATCGATGAGCCGGATGGACAGCTGGAAAACATGCTGAACGTTAATTTACTAAGCGCTTATCATCTCACGCGGGTTTTTCTTCCTTCACTGATGAAACGTAAATCAGGTCATATTTTTAACATTAGTTCTATCGCAGGTATGCAGGCTTACCATAATGGCGGATCGTATAGTATCAGCAAATTTGCATTGTCAGGATTTTCAAAAAACCTGCGTGAAGAACTCAAATCCTATTCAATAAAAGTAACCTGTATTTATCCGGGTGCCGTTTATACCGATTCCTGGGCCGCCAGTGGAGTTGCTCAGGGCCGCATCATGAAACCTTCGGATATTGCCGACACGATTGTCCAGATTTCGAAACTTTCCCCACAGGCAGTAGTGGAAGAGCTCGTGATGAGGCCGCAGGCGGGAGATTTGTAATCGATTACGAACCGGTCATCGGTCATCGGTCATCGGTCATCGGTCATCGGTCATCGGTCATCGAAAAGTTGCATTGACATCTAAATTATGAAACCTTTAAGTATTACGCCTTAGGCATTCCAACCAGCCTGTTTTTATATTTGCAGCGACCGTCAGAGTATCAATTAAAACAACAATCATCGCATCCTTTATACCATTCAGAATTATATTTTTTTCCCTGCTGTGCGGCCTCCTGGGTCCGGTTAGCGCACAGGTACATTTTTATGCCCAGGCGAGTACGAAAGACATGGGGAAAGCCGATTATGTACAGGTACAGTTTGTTGTTGAAAATGCAAAAAAAATTGAAAATCTGCAAACACCTGACTTGTCTGATTTTAATATCGTGGAGGGGCCGAGCCAGTCTACCGGTATGAGCATCATAAACGGAGCCATGACGGAATACAAAGGCGTTAGTTTTCTTTTACAGCCTAAGAAAACAGGTACTCTTAATATTAAGCCGGCGACCGCTACCGTGGATGGACAACTACTCCGCACGAATCCACTTCAAATTTTTGTGCATAGTCAAAGTAGTCAGGGTAAAACAGGGCCATCGCCATTCAGTCCCCTGCCGGATCCTTCCTGGCCAACGGCTCAGCCACCGGTAGATATGGATGAGCTGATAAAACCCGGAGAAAAAGTAGAAGATAAAATCCGGAAGAATTTCTTTATCAAAGTGGATGTCAGCAAAACGGATTGTTATCTGGGCGAACCCATTGTGGCTACCTATAAACTGTATGCCCGCCTGCGCTCGGATTCCCGCGTAACCCGGCACCCCTCACTGAACGGATTCAGCGTGTATGATATGATCGACCCGTCGGACGATCGCGTTACGGTAGAAAAAGTAAATGGTAAGAACTTTTCCGTTCACACGATTCGTAAAACCCAGTTGATTCCTTTGCAGCCCGGCGATATCACACTGGATCCCGTAGAACTGGATAATAATATCTATTTTATAAAGGCCGATGCAAACGCAACGAAAACATCCGGACAGGGCTTGAGCGGTTTGCTGGACCGGATCTTTGAGCCCGAAGTGAGCGGAACACCATTTACGCAACATATTGTGCTGGAAAGTAAACCGGTTGTCGTTCATGTAAAGCCTTTGCCGGAGGCCGGCAAACCGTCGGATTTCAACGGAGCTGTCGGGAATTATTCAATTGGCGCATCGCTGAATTCCAAAGAAGTAGATACCGGCGATGCTGCGCTGTTGTCGGTCGTGGTAAAAGGATCCGGTAATCTTCCGGTGATCAATGCACCTCAGATAAGCTGGCCGGCCAATATGGAGTCGTATGACGTGAGCAGCAAAGAAAATATTGATAAGGCAACCGCTCCCCTGACCGGGTCGAAAACATTTACATATAGTTTCATCTGTTCGAAGCCAGGAGTGTATACCATTCCCCCTGTTCAGCTTAGTTATTTCGATCCGAATACAAAAACATATAAGGACGCCCAGACAGATCCGTTGCAGATCCAGGTAAACCCGTCAAAGAAAAAGAAACCGGCTGCCAGGTCTGTAATCCCGGTCAACACCATTCAGACCGATCCGACAAAATATTTGTGGTGGGGTCTTGCTTTTCTTTTGCTTACCGGAGCAACAGTTTTTATTGTCAGACAATCGAAAAAAGACGCCAGATTGAAGGCAGAAAGGGCAAAACAACTGGCATTGGCTAAAAAACCTGTTGCGACTCCGGTTCCTGTTGATCCGCTCAGGGAATCGAGAGATCTGATGCAGGCGGGGGACTTCAGCAAATTCTACGGATCCATAAACCGTGCGATCTGGAAATCAGTATCAGATAAACTGCAGCTGCCGGCCAGTGAGCTCAATAAATTAAATATAGCCAGCGGACTACGTGCGAAAGCCTGGACAGACGAAGACATCATTCAGCTGAATAATATCCTGAATGAATGCGAGATGAAATTATACACGCCGGAGTACAGCACGTCCGATATGCATCGCATGCTGGGTTCCGCTGAATACGTTATTTCGAAGCTTAACGCATAAAGCATAAAGCGTAACGCCTTGCGCCTTACGCCTACTCTGTATATTTATACCCAACGCCGCGTACCGAATGAAAATGTCTGGGATTGCGGCTGTCGTCCTCGAAATATTTCCGGAAGTTCAATATGAAATTATCAATGGTGCGGGTATTGGGATAAACATGATAGCCCCATACAGCCTGAAGGATTTTTTCTCTTTTTACCACTTCATTTTTATTTTCAATCAGCAGTTTGAGTAACATGGTTTCTTTTTTACTCAGTCTGAAACGCTCATTTTTTTTATTGAATGCTTCCTGCGCCTTAAAATCGATCACATTTTTACCAAACTGATATCTATCGGGCATGGCATTTCGAGCCTGCAGTTTTTCATTTTTTTCAATTAGTTTATGTACCCGCAGGAGGAGCTCTTCCAGGTTAAAGGGTTTGTTCAGATAGTCGTCGGCTCCTTTTTTCAACCCCAACACCCGGTCGGCGCTCGTGTTTCGGGCACTGAGAATAAGAATGGGTACGGGGTTCTGTTGCACCCGGATTGTTTCTGCCACACTGATGCCGTCGATGCCCGGCAGCATCACATCCAGTATAACCAGATCGAAATATTCATCACTGATCGCTTTCAAAGCCTGATTACCATCGAATGCAGAAGTAACCTGGTAATTCTCCAGTTCAAGGTTCAGACGAAGCGCGTCGTGCAGATTTTCTTCGTCCTCAACGAGCAGGATGGATTTGCGTACAGGCTCCGTCATATTTGTAGTGTGTTGAAACGGACCGTAAAAATGGTTCCCTGTGGATGATTGTCCTTCACCTGAAGACGCATTTTATGGTCCTGGGTAATTTTCCGGCATAAATATAAACCCAAACCGGTTCCCTGTGCAGTGCGCGTATTTTCATTTCCCATCCTGTAAAATTTCTGGAATATCCGTTTATGCTCTTTTTTTGGAATGCCCGATCCCTCGTCCTTTACTTCCAAAACACCTTCTGGTCCCTCCTTACTTAATTCGACAGATATCGGAGAATCGGGGGGCGAATATTTAACCGCATTTTCAATCAGGTTGTTTATGAGGATTTGCATCAGGAGCGGGTCGCCCATAACAAACAAATCAGGTTCAATGGAAGATATCCAGGGCCGGGTTGGAAACCGGTTTGTGAAATCCTGCAGGGAATCGGTCGTGATCCGGGAGAAATTGAGTTCTTCCTTGTTGAAAAGATAGGAACCGCCTTCGAGTTGTGCCGACACGAGTATATTCCCGGTTAGCGTGTTCAGACGGTTCAGTTCCTGAAGGGAAGATTTCAGGATCTTCTCTTTTTTTGAGTCTTCCAGCACATGCTTCTGCAGCGTTTCGATATTCAGGCGCGCAATCGAAATCGGCGTTTTCAATTCATGTGTTATAGCCATCATGAAATTCTGTTGTTGCCTTTGTATGCGGAGCTGCCGCATCACGGCGCTGTATAAAAAAACGGCACCAATCAGTATGACAGATAAGAAAACCAGTCCCTCGCTCAGATATGCCGTGGTGAGGCGGTCGCGTTCGCTATAGATTTTTTCTACTTTCTGATGATAGGCGGCATCGTTCTGCGTAAGCAGGCTTAGTTTGTACTCAGCCATTTTATGATTCTGAATGTTGAGGGCAATGAACCACCAGACCAGGGCAGCCAGAACATAAATCAGTAACAGCCAGTAAATGACCGTCGCCCGATTGACCCATTTGTTTTTGTAAAGATGAATAGCCATTTTTAAGCTTAACGCTCAAAGCTGAACGCTGAATGCGTACTCCCATACTCCCATACTCCCATACTCCCATACTCTCAATCTGCTCTCTCAACCCTCAGTCCCGCACTCAGCACATATTTAAGCGGATCTTCGCGCATGAGTTGCTCCAGTACGACATGGTAGGTACCGGTTTTCCGGAATCTGGTTTTTGGTTGAAAGAGCAGGCGCACGTCGTAAATATCGTCCATGGCAGTGCCGATCCAGCCTTTTCCGTTAGTTGCCAGCTGCAGATCATAATCTCCGGTTCTGCCCCTGGTTTCCCCGGGCTCCGTTACAGTTGCACGTATAAACATGTTATTGAAATGGTAAGCGTCGGTATGACGTACCACGAAGTATATATTATATAGCGAAGCCGTGTCGCTGATCTCAAAAGCTATATCCGGTTTTACGGAAGCCGGCCATTCGTGATCATTAAACCTGAGATTTTTTTCGAAAACGCCGGTCGTCCAGTTACAGGCAGAAAATCCGATACAGGCTGCCAGGATCAATAAGGATATTTTCACTCCCTGAGTTTTTTACTTTTTACTTTCTATAACACATTAAGGATTTGCTCTTTGGCTTTTTCCAGTTCATCCTTCATCAGCACAACGCATCGCTGTATCTTGACGTCATAGGCCTTGGAACCCGTAGTATTAATTTCCCTGCCCACTTCCTGGAGAATAAACGATAGTTTTTTTCCTTTACTGTCTTCCGGATCGCCAAGCACTTCCTTAAAATACGAGCAATGATTTTTGAGCCGGACCATTTCTTCGCTGATATCTATCTTTTCCAGGTAATAAATCATTTCCTGCTCCAGGCGGTTGGAATCATAGTTATCCTTTCCCACATGTTCGTTCAATAATTTTTCCAGCCCTTCCCGGATCTTGGTTTGTCTGAGAGGCTGCAATTTGATGATCTCTTCCTGCTGAGCGCTGATATTTTCAATGCGTACAATTAAATCCTGCTCGAGTACCGCTCCCTCATTCAGACGGTGAACGTTCAGATCCTCGATAGCCATTTCGATCACCTTACTGAATTGCGCCCATTCTTCTTTGGTTAATGTGTCGCCGGTTGGGGTAATCACTTCCGGTAGTTTCAGCAGGGTACTTAGTATGTTCGAAGGATCCTGGTTAAGCTGTCTGGATAAATCTGCGAGGGTTTCATAATACGCTTTTGCGAGGTCGGTATTGATACTCACGGGTTTTGCATTTCCGGTTTGTTTGAGGCTGACGGTGCAGTCCAGAGAGCCGCGGCCAAGTTTATCTGACAGCAGTTTGCGGATATCAAATTCATAAGGCTTGAGAAAGCCGGGAAGTTTTAATTGAAGTTCGAATTGTTTTCCATTGAGGGATTTCACATCTACCAGAAAGGTTTTGTCGCCTACCGATTGCTCCGCTCTGCCAAAACCCGTCATCGATTTTACCATGTTGTGCTTTTTGTGGCTGAAAGGTAATAAATTAAATGTGCGTTAGCAGGCCGAGCTTGCCGTATACATCGTTTTGAATCATGTCGATCATATCACCTGGTAACATGGTATCGAGTGTTAAGCCGGCCAACCGGTAACGGATGAGACGCAGGGTGGGGAAACCTGTGGCTGCTGTCATTTTGCGAACCTGTCGATTCTTGCCTTCTGTAATGACCAGTTTAATCCAGCTTGTTGGAATATTCCGGCGGAATCGTATAGGCGGATTTCTGTCCGGTATCACAATGTTTTCCGGAAGCCGCGATGCCTTACCGGGTTGGGTACGAAAGGGTTTTCCGTCTATGTTAATCGTAATTCCGGAAGTCAGCAATTGCAAAGCTTCATTTGTAATAAGGCCTTCTACCTGCACCCTGTACTCCCGTTCATGCGCAAAACTGGGATGCAGCAGGCGGTGATTGAGCGATTTGTCATTTGTTAACAAAAGCAATCCTTCGCTGTCGTAATCCAGGCGTCCAACCGGGTAAACATCTGTCGGGACCTCAAAAAAGTCCTTCAGACAGGCCTTGTTGTTTTCGGGGGTAAACTGCGAAAGTACCTGGACGGGTTTATATATGACGAAATATTTATTCAATGTAAATCGATGAAACGCTGATGAATAAAGGGTTTACAAAAGATTTTGTAAAATAAAAAGCCCCGCTGGCGGCGAGACTTTTACTATTTGGATGGGTTAGTAAGTACAGGGACATAAATATCCCTACACAATATTAGAAATAATTTTGTCTATACGGAAAAATTTTCCAATAAATTTTATGCACAATTTTTTTTAGGGTGTGGAAAAGCACTTTAATGTAGGTTTGAGCAAAATTTGATCAATGAAGTTTCCTTCGCCTATATCGCTGACCTGGCTGTCAGAATTCCTGGGTGCAAAGTTGATTGGTAATACCGGTGCACCGGCAACAGGGATCAATGAGATACATAAAGTGGAGCCCGGGGATCTCGTTTTTGTAGATCATCCCAAATACTATCAGTCCTGTTTACGTTCTGCCGCTTCATTCATTATCATTAATCAGGAAGTGGAATGTCCGCCGGAAAAAGCACTCCTTATTGTGGAACAGCCATTTGAAGCCTATTTGAAAATTGTAAAGCATTTCAGGCCCTTTGAACCCGCGGTACAATCAATTAGTCCCGGCGCGGTGATTGGTAAAACCACCTTTCTGTATCCGGGCGTATTTGTTGGTAACCATGTTCAGATCGGTGAGCGCTGCATGATTTATCCCAATGTAACGATCATGGATCATTGTGTGATTGGAAACGATGTCGTTATCCAGGCGGGTACGGTAATTGGCTCGGACGCCTTTTATTATAATACAAAAAAGGATCGCGAGGTATGGTACAAGAAGATGTTAAGTTGCGGACGAGTCGTGATTGAAGATGATGTGGAAATTGGTGCCGGTTGTACGATCGACCGGGGTGTGAGCGGCGATACCGTTATCGGCAGAGGTTCACGGCTGGACAATATGATTCATATCGGGCACGATACATCACTCGGTAAAAACTGCCTTCTTGCCGCACAGGTTGGAATTGCAGGCGCAGTCGAAATCGGAAATGGAGTTATACTCTGGGGACAGGCAGGCATCAGCAAAACACTTTCCATCGGCGATAATGCGGTTGTACTGGCTCAAAGCGGAGTTGGCGGCACACTGGAGGCGGATAAAGTATATTTCGGCTCACCTGCCGCCGAAGCATCTATTAAAAAGCGCGAGCTCGTATGGATCAAACGTATTCCTGAGCTATGGAAGAAAGTAATGGAGAAGTCTTAAGGCGCAAAGCGTAAGGCGTAAGGCATAAGGCGCAAGGCATAGGGCGTAAAGTTTATCGTGCTTAATATTTAGTATATCAGAAATAGAATCGCTGGAAGCAGTTTAAAAACAAAGGCACCGGCAGCAATTTGAATTTGAAATCCAAAGCCTGAACAAAAAGCTTTAAGCCTTATGCCCTGCGCCTTACGCTTTAAGCTTATTCAGGGTTATAATCATAAGGAACCAATTCCGCTATTTTCTTCCAGGCCCAGTACCCCATGTTGGTGATTTCAGACTGCTCAAAAAAGTATCCGTTTTCTTCGATCGAAAATCCGGAAGGCATTTCAAGTGCGGATATCTGCACTTTCGCGTTCAGCGGAAAATGATTCTGTATCAGGTAATTTTTATTCGGAACCTGGCCGTTATAGGTAACCCGGATGCTCCCATTGATATTGATATCAACCGTTCCGCTGTCCAGGGAATAGATAGCCGGGTCATAAGGATTTTCCAAAACAGTTCCTTTATCGGATCCCGGACTATTTAAGGTTTCAACCTGGAATCCCTCATCCTTCAAAGTACTGTCGTACCAGCTTCTCATAAAATGAAGTCGCGATCCGATATACGTACGATAACGGTTCTTCGTCCAGACAGCCTGCTGATCCGCTGTGCCTGTCAGATTTTCAAACAGGGGATATCCGGTATAGCTGCTGATATGGGTGTTGTAATCATTTACAAAGGAATCGAGCTGATAACGGATCTTGTACCCCAGCGCCTGATTGGTGATAATGATTTCTTCCTTTGCTTTCACTTTTAGCTTGTTTCGTTTTTTGTAAAAGTAAAAGCTGATGACATCTTTGTTCTCAATAGTACATTGGGATGCGTTTGCCGTGGTGCCGATAAAATTGTCCAGGAAAAACTGGCCGTACTTATTCCAGCCGTCTGCCACCAGGGCTGACCCCATTACTGCTACTTCTGCCATGGCTTTGGAAGCTTCTTTCATCTGTATTGTCAGGGAATCCTTATCCTTTGTTGTGTTGCTCACCCGCAATACCTGCGTTTCGTAACCCGTATACGAGATTACCAGATCATAACCTCCATTGTTCAGGCGAAGGGCAAAAAGGCCTTCAGCATTCGAAATGGTTCCGGTGGTTGTATTCTGACAAAAAACCGAAGCGTTCGATAATGGGGAGCCGGACTTTTCATCCACCACCTTTCCATGAATATAAAATAATTTATCCTGGCTGAACCCGCCGGTGCAAATTAAGATGGCCATTACGGAGGCAAATACTGTTTTCATGATAATTTTATTAACTGCTCAAGGTTTAAGGCGCAAGGCATAAGGCTGAAAGCTTAAGGCGTAACGCTTAGGGCTGAACGATCTTGATATATAACGAAACGATGTCAATAGAAGTATATCACCTGATTCATCATATATCGTGCCTTATGCTTTATGCCTTATGCTTTATGCCTTGCGCCTAAAGCTTTGCGCCTTCTTCAAAATGGCTGCGGATTCTTTTGATAATGGGAACAGGCTTCAAAGATGGAATCTTCCAGGGAACGGAAACGGAATGCAGGAATAGCCTTCAGTAATTTTTGATTGCAGTAAGCACTCTGCCGGCTGGCAATCGCAACAGACTCGCGCGTGATAAGCGGGCGATGCCTGGAGAAAACAGATCTTAATTTTTCTTTCCGCCAGGCCAGACCTGTTAAAAACGGACCGGCTTGTTTTGAAGGCTGTTTTTTCCCAAATCCATTTGCCATCCAGTTAAAAATTTCACGATAGCTCCTGTTTTCTGCACTTATAATAAATCGTTCGTTGCGAATGCCGCTGTCCATCAGGGCAATAATAGCACGGGCTGCATCCTGCACGTCGGCAAACCCGTTCGATCCAGTCGTATACCAGGGGAATTCGCGGTACGCGGTTTTAAATAGGCCACAGCTCGTCTGATTCCAGTCGCCATAACCCAGCAGAGTAACCGGATTTACAATCAGGGGTCTTAAACCTTCTCCCATACCACGCCACACTTCCATTTCACCAAAATATTTACTGATGCCATAATTCGACTGACCCTTATTGCCGGTCCATTTTTTTTCTTCATCGATTGGCCTGGCATCTTCATATCTGCCCAGCGCACCTACTGAACTGACATGAATAAAGTCAGTCACCCCCATTTCGATGGCGGCATTCACCAGGTTGGCTGTACCCTCAATATTTACATGAAATAGATTTTTTTTATCAACGGGAACAAAAGAAACCATCCCCGCCGCGTGTATGATTTGATTGCAGCCTTCCAGGTTTTCCATCAGCCCGTTCACATCGAGTATATCTCCCTCCACCCAGGAGATTTTATCCAGGATGGCCGGATGAAGATAGAAGGGAAAGGAAAGATTCCTGCGCAGGGCCCGTACCGGCCTTCCCTGTAATACCAGTTCCTGCAGAATATAGGATCCGAGAAAACCGGTACCTCCGGTAACAAATATCATTCGGCGGAAGATTTAGAATATTGAAAGAAGCCGTTACCGGTTTTTTTCCCAAGCGCTCCTTTTTTAACGATTTCCTCCTGCCATCCGGACGGCTTCAATCTGGCGGGTCTCCCGAAGGCCTCATAAAGCGAAGAGCTTACCATATAATTAATATCATTGCCGATCAGATCCATGAGATGAAACGGACCCATTTTGAAACCGGCAGACTCCATCAGTTTATCGATCGTCGCTATATCTGCTACGGGTTGTTCTGCCAGGCGAAGTGCTTCGAGATAAAAAGGTCTGGCAACCCGGTTCACAATAAAACCGGGATCGTCTTTGCATACTACAGGCGTTTTACCAATCTGAAGAACGAAACCTGTCATACGACTGGTGAGTTCATCTGATACATATTTTGTCCGGACTACCTCCACGAGTTTCATCCGGTTGGCAGGATTGAAAAAATGCAATCCAATAACTCTTTCAGGAAAATGAGTTTGTGCTGCGATTCCGGATACGGAAAGGGAAGAAGTATTGGTGGCGAATATGGTTTGCTTTGTGTTGATCCGCTCAAGTTCGATCAGCAGCGATTCTTTTGCACCAGGTTTTTCTACTATGGCTTCTATAATTAACGGAGCCTGGCAATCGGCCATGGATGATGTAAACCGGATTCGCTTAAAAATGTTTTCCTTCTCATCCGCAGGTATTCTTTTTTTTTCAAATTCCTGTTCCAGTTCCCGGTGAATATGTCCGGCGGCGCTTGAAATCATTCCGGCATCTAGATCATATAAAATCACCCGAATGCCCTTGGCGGCAATGGCGAGGCTGATACCTCTGCCCATGGTTCCTGCCCCGCATATACAAACTGATGATTCCATTTTATAAAGATACGGTTCAATTTAAGCTTAACGCTCAACGCTTAACGTCCAACGCGGTCATCGGTCATCGGTTATCGGTTATCGGTCATTGGTCATCGGTCATCGATCACCGATCATCGCCAACCGCTCCCGCACATGCGGGACCAACCGCCAACCGCCATCGGTATTATGCGTTCAGCCTAAAACATTACTTTTGGAGATGGAAAAGAGAATCATCAACACGCCGGATGCGCCGGAACCCATTGGACCTTATAATCAGGCTGTTCAGGCAGGCAATTTGTTATTCATATCCGGACAGGTTGCCATCAACCCGAAAAACGGACTGATCGAATCCACCGACATATTTGAAGAAACCCACCAGGTAATGCATAACCTGCGTGCTGTGCTTCATGCCGCCGGACTGGATTTTAAAAATGTTGTGAAAACAACCATATTCCTTACGGATATGGCTATGTTTCCCTCGGTGAATGATGTATATGCGAAATATTTCAATGGCGATTTTCCCGCCCGTGAAACTGTAGCCGTACGGGGACTCCCTAAAAATGTGAATGTCGAGATTAGTATGATCGCCGTCAGCTCGTGACTCGTATTTCGTAAACAAACTCAACTTCCCGCTACATTTTTACATTCTTACAATTTCATACTTCCACTTTGTGCTTAAGGGAATCCCGCACTTTAACAAATGCTGAAATAGCTTTATCCAGGTGTTCCTTTTCATGCGCGGCACTCAATTGAACACGAATACGTGCGAGTCCCTTGGGTACTACCGGAAAGAAAAAGCCGATTACA
>Ga0206904_1199_pt1 | contig 13812 bp, 14 predicted proteins | sample Alteio_BWOrgHeat_42_FD_152981 | JGI IMG/M metagenome (GOLD analysis project Ga0206904, IMG submission 152981) | Enriched cells from forest soil in Barre Woods Harvard Forest LTER site, Petersham, Massachusetts, United States -... | ecosystem: Environmental > Terrestrial > Soil > Temperate forest >...
GCTGGAATTTACTTGGGCAGATCCTGGGTGAAACATCTCTGCTTGTTGATATCCGACGGGGATTGATTGGGAGGCAGTAACATATAAACCTGTTCGCTGCTGTTGGTGGAATTCCACTCCTTACTGTACGGGTAAAAACTGGAACTTTTAAAAATAGGGTAGGATCCGACGGCTTTGAATTGAAAGTCAGAGTTGCCGGACGCATCTTCGATGATACCGGCTACCTGAACCGTATTAAGATTATCCAGCCGAATCATTTTTCCGGTAGCATCCTGCCACTGACCGAAATATTTTTCGGCTGTTTTTTTAGACAGTACGATTTTGTTGGGTTGATCGAGAACTTCCGGCGCACCGGTCAGCCATTTTACCTGGAAGATTTTGAAATACTGCGGATCGGCGAAGAATACACCCGTTTCCTCGATAAACCTTTTTTCTTTTGAAGGTGTGCCGTCAGGGCCGACTACGGTCAGCTGGGCACTATAGTTGGCGTAAATAACGCCGGCAGTAACCTGTGGGAATTTTATTCTCAGGGCTTCCAGCGCGGGATAAGGAGTGCCAGGTGTATAAGTGGTTCCCGCCGGGAATTTATCTTCAATAGCAACCTGGTAAATCTGATTATATCCGGGACGAAAAGTGTCATAACTTAATTCATAATGAACAACAATAAAAATAAGTATGGAAGAAGCAATACCGACCGCGAGGCCGAAAATATTAATCAGGCTGAATCTCTTATTCCGGACCAGGTTGCGAAACGCCGTTTTGAAGTAATTTTGTAACATTGGAAACAGGTTTGGACGATTCTGGTTTCACAGGGTGTGCCATTTTCTAAACCGCTGAGTTGCATATAAATGTACAGATAAAATGGCTGCCACTGTTCGTAATTGATACAATGACTGCTTCGGGGTGATACAGAACTTCATATCTTTTCAAGCGGAAAATTCAAATTATAAATATGTTACTTATAAAAAAGCTGTTCTTCGTGGTGGTTTGTTTTTCGTGCCTGAAGTTATCCGCCCAAACCACACGTCCGGTATGGACAAAATCGGCTGCCAGTGACTGGTATGCCCGCCAGGGCTGGTTGCGGGGTTGTGATTTTATTCCCAGCACGGCCGTCAATCAACTCGAAATGTGGCAGGCCGAAACGTTTGATACAGCCACCATTTCCAGGGAACTGGGATATGCACAGGCTATCGGACTCAATTGTATGCGGGTATTTCTGCATCACCTTGCCTGGCAGCAAGATCCGGCCGGATTTAAAAAGCGTATGGGTCAATACCTGACCATTGCAGACAAAAAAAATATTAAAACCATATTCGTTTTTTTTGATGATTGCTGGAATGAATCCTATCACGCCGGTACACAACCTGCTCCTAAACCGGGTGTTCATAATTCCGGCTGGTTGCGGGACCCGGGAAAATTACTCTATGAAGATTCCACCCTGATGAACCGGTTGATGAACTATGTAAAAGATATTTTGGAAACGTTTAAAAATGATAACCGGATTCTCCTCTGGGATTTGTATAACGAGCCGGGAAATTCGAACTACCGGAACAACAGTCTGCCATTACTCAAAAATGTGTTTCAGTGGTCGAGAGAAATAAATCCGGTACAGCCATTGACAGCTGGTCTGTGGAATTCAGACCTGAGTGATCTGAATGCATTCCAGCTTGCCATGTCCGACGTAATCAGTTATCATAATTATGAGGATGCACAGGCTCATGAAAAAGTGATCGACAGCCTCAGAAAATATGGCCGGCCGTTGATTTGTACAGAATACATGGCCAGGCTGCGTAATAGCACTTTTTTCAATATCATGCCGCTGCTAAAGAAGGAAAATGTGGCGGCTGTTAACTGGGGTCTGGTCAGTGGAAAAACCAATACCAAATATGCCTGGGACACACCCATGCCGGATGGAGCGGAACCTAAAGTGTGGTTTCATGATATTTTCCGTCCCGATGGAACGCCCTATAGTCAGAAGGAAGTTGATTTCATAATCTCACTGACCCGTTCTACAGCACCCATCCAAAATCAGCCAGCTGTTTCTTTGTCGTTTTGAAATCATGGTGAATGATACCGCGGATACCGAGTGTATCCGCTACCTGTACAAATAGCGGCCGGTCTTCCAGGTAGATCACTTTTTCCGGCGATACCTGCGCGATGTCGAGTGCTACTTTAAAAATGTCTGCATCCGGTTTCCGGAAATGGACAAAACAGGAACTGATGAAAAAATCAACGAATTCACCCAGCTTAAACGTATTGATCCGGTAGTTATTCAGTTCCCTTCCTTCATTGCTGACTACGGCAATTTTAATTCCGTACTTTTCTTTGATACCTCGCACCAGGGCGAGCATTTCAGGGAATGGCTGCGACTGATCAAACATGAATTTGCGGAAATCATCTTCCGTGAAATTTCTTTTGGTATAAAATACCAGCCTCTTCAGGTATTCACTAAGTGAAATTTTTCCCGATTCGTAGGTGTCGAATGTAAGATGATGCCTTTCTTCTGTTTCAACCGGATCCAGTTTGAATTTCCGGACTGCTTTTTCTCTTCCTGTACGGTCCCAGCCGTTGGTCAGCAGCACGCCACCGATATCAGTAAAAATAGTCGTGGGTGCAGATTTTGATTTCTTCATGCTACGGTAATGAGTTTTTCAAGGTATACATCCTGTATTCCATTCAATAGTTGTATGCCTTCAGCCAATGGACGCTGAAAAGCCTTTCTGCCGGATATCATACCACTGCCACCCGCTCTCTTATTGATAACAGCCGTACGAAGTGCTTCCTTAAAATCTTTATCACCATCTGAAGCGCCGCCGGAATTGATTAGTGGGGCACGTCCGGAATACCCATTTAAAACCTGATAACGGCAAAGATCAACCGGATGGTCGGTCGACAGATCCGTGTACATTTTTTCATCCAGTTTTCCATAGTGACTGCTGCCTATGTTCAGGGCCTTGTAACCGCCATTTAATTCAGGTAATTTCTGTTTGACTATATCTGCCTGAATAGTAACGCCGAGGTGGTTTGCCTGGCCGGTAAGATCGGCGGCAACATGATAATCCTTTCCATCCTTCACAAATGCATTGTTACGCAGGTAACACCATAAAACGGTTGCCATACCGAGACTGTGTGCTTCATCAAAAGCTCTTGCCACTTCTGTAATCTGCCGGTCAGATTCCGGCGAACCAAAATATATGGTTGCACCAACGGCTGCCGCCCCCATATTCCACGCATCCCGGACAGTTCCGAAAAAGACCTGGTCAAATTTGTTGGGGTAGGTAAGCAGTTCATTATGATTGAGCTTTACGATAAAGGGTATATGATGAGCGTATTTGCGGGCAACAGCGGCGAGTACGCCAAATGTGCTGGCAACTGCATTGCATCCGCCCTCTACGGCCAGGCGCAGAATGTTTTCCGGATCAAAATAAATTGGGTTCTTCGCAAACGAAGCACCCGCACTGTGTTCTATGCCCTGATCCACCGGGAGGATAGACAGATATCCCGATCCTGCCAGCCGGCCATGATTAAAAATTTGTTGCAGGTTGCGCAGGGTTTGCTGATTGCGGTTGGAGCCGGAAAAAATATTGTCAATAAAATCCGGGGACGGAAGATGCAGTGTGTCCCTGGGAACTTTCTGGCAAACGTGCGAGAAAAGATCCTCATTTTCTTTTCCGAGCAGTTCTTTGATTTGTTGATAATTCATAACAATGCTGTTTATAAAATTAAGATATCGGGAATGAAAACAATCTTCTTTTTACAACAAAGAAGCTGCCGGGATGTTAAGGATAAAAACAAATTCATGCTCCGGATCAGCATCCTGGATCAGTCCATCGTTCCGAAGGGATCAACGCCATCCCTGGCGATCGCCAATACGATCCGCCTCGTAAAACTTGCGGAAACCTGGGGCTACCACAGATTCTGGGTCTCAGAACATCACAATTCGGCGATGATAGCCGGATCATCACCGGAACTGCTTATGGTGAGGCTGGCCCGGGAAACGAATACCATACGGATCGGGTCGGGCGGTATTATGCTCCCCAATCACAGCGCTTTAAAAGTGGCAGAGAATTTTCGATTACTGGAAACCATGTACCCGGGAAGGATTGATCTGGGAATGGGTAGGGCGCCCGGCGGCGATCGGATCTCAGCCAGCCTGCTGAATCCATCCAACATGTTTTCTGAGGAATCTTATCTGGAGCAGCTGGAACAATTGCAGGCATTTTTTCATGATGCAGCGACTTCACAATTTGGCCCATTGCTGGCTGTGCCGGTTGCAGACACAGTACCCGATCAATGGATTCTGAGTTCAAGCGGCGGCAGCTCGGCAATTGCCGCAAAATTCGGAATGGGACTTGCCGTAGCCCGGTTTATCAATGGGTTTGCGGGCCGGCAGGTAGTTGCCGATTATGAAAGCGCATTCAAACCATCCCGCGAATTGCTGCAGCCCCGCGCCTTGCTGGCGATCTCGGTATTATGCGCAGAAACCGATGAAAAGGCGCAGCAGTTGCGTAAGCTGGCAGATTATACCCTGCTGCAATTCGAAAAAGGAAATTACCGGGAGATGAACAGCTATGAAGAAATCCGCGACTATGTTTTCTCCGATTACGAATTGGAAAGGATATATTATAACCGTGGACGAATAGTATCCGGCACACCGAAAGATGTTAGGGAACAACTTGAATCCCTGGCCATCGAACTTGCGGTGCAGGAAATTATGATATCGACCATGACCCATTCGCAAAAAGACCGCTTCCGGTCTTTTGAATTAATTGCTGAAGCATTTGAATTGAGCAGAGAAAAATCATCCCATTCACCGTCCCTAACTATCAAACAGTAACTCCCATACTCCCATACTTCCATACTTTCACAATTCTCTAGGCCAAACCCGGTTTCTTCAGATACTTATTCAGGTTGATCAGCAGTACGCTGATCAGAATCACCAACAGACCGGTGACCTGCAATGTATTAACGTGTTCTGAGTTCAGGAATACCCCAAGCAATACAGCCACCACCGGATTTACATAAGCGTACGTACTTACTTGTGCAGGAGACCTCACTTCCATCAGCCATACAAAACAACTATAAGCGAGGATAGAACCAAATATTACCAGGTAGCCCAGGGAAAACCAGGCTTCCGCAGGTATCGCGCGCGGATGAAATGATTTGAATTCTCCGGTGATACCTGCTCCAATAAGAAAATAGAGCCCGGCAAAAAACATTTGCCAGCTTGTATTTACGGTAGCGGGAGCCTGTGTCTTTCTGTATTTTGCATATAAAGAGCCGACTACCCAGCTCATCGAACCAATGATCACGGCAAGCAATGCGATGGTCTCATAGGGATTATGGTCCGTTTTGTAAGCAGATGAAATATTTGGCAGGAACAACAGGAATATGCCAATTGATCCAAGAAACAGGCCGGTCAGAATGGATTTGCTCGAAAAATTTTCCCGCCAGTGTGGCCTGTCATAAACCACATACCAAAGCGGGGCGGCGGCGATGATAATTGCCACCCAGGCACTACCAACATACTGTTCTACGACGATGACGACGCCGTTTCCTATAAACAAAATCAGGAAACCGCTGATGGCTGCCAGCCGGATCGTTTCCCGGTCCAGCAGATTTTCTTTTTTCCGGACAGCCCAGAACATCATCAATAAACCGGCTATTATAAATCTTATAGCCCCCAGTATAAACGGCGGAAATCCATGAAGCGCCCGGCTGATAAAAAAATAGGTAGATCCCCAAACGATATAAACGGTCAGGAAAGCCAGGATTACTGAAAAAGAAGAGGACGATTTGGTTCGGATGAGGTTCATGGTATGCCGTTTTTACTTTTATCCTGTTGACTACCCAAAGTTAAAAGGAAATTCATTATTTTTGCTTACGAAATCAAAGAATATTTGAATATTTGCCTTCGAATTATGGCTTATTTATTAAAAACACTTTCCTTATGGAATTAGATAAGACGAGCTGGTCCATTCTGGCCTGCCTGCAGGACAATGCGCGGGCTTCATTCGCAGACATCGGAAGAGAAGTGGGTTTATCGGCTCCGGCCGTAGCAGAGCGCATGCTCAAGCTGGAAGAGTCCGGAATTATTCAGGGCTACCGGATTGAAGTGGATTACGAAAAAACAGGCTACGCACTAAAAGCATTTGTTGCATTTACGGCGCACTCCGGAAAGCTGACGCCATTTTTAAACTATATTGAAAAGCTCGATGAGGTATTGGAATGTCACCGGGTTACGGGAAACCATTGCATTTTTCTGAAAGTAGTAGTCGCAAACTCCGGACATCTTCAGGAATTTCTTGCCCGCCTCATGGAATATGGCGAAACAACGACATCCGTCATCCTTTCCAGTCCGATTACACACCGGATTTTTACAAAACATGAAACGAAGACTAAAGGAAGAGGTCCCGCTGCAAAGACCCGCCAGGTGTAATAGAATAGGGATCGAAATTCCGGATTCCTTCTGCCCGCAAAACATCTTCATCTATAAAATGATTGCCGGTTGTTGACTTTGCATTTTTGCTTAGAATATAAAAAGCAGCATCTGCCATGATCTCTGGTTTTCGGCTGACCTGAAAAATTTTTTCTCCTCCTGGCATATTCCTGACCGCTGCCGTAGCAATTAATGTAGCCGGCCAGAGACTGTTTGACGCGATGCCGTCTTTTTTAAATTCTTCCGCCCAGGCGGCCGCCATCAGGCTCATATTGAATTTGCTCAGCGTATACGCAAGATGCGGACTGAACCATTTCATATCGAAATTGAGCGGAGGGGATAAGGTCAGAATATGCGGATTTAACGATTTCTTTAAAAGAGGATAAGCATATTTACTGATCATAAATGTTCCACGCACATTTATGTCGAACATCAGATCGAATCGTTTAGGTTCAGTCTTCTCGGTATTGCTGATACTAATGGCCGAGGCATTATTGATGACGATATCCAGTCCGCCGAACGCAGCAGTTGTTTTTTCCATCAGATCTCCGATAAGTTTTTCGTCGCGGATATCACAATACAGGGGCAGTGCTTTTCCACCGGCCGCTTCCACATCTTCAGCGGCAGAATAAATAGTTCCTCCCAACCGGCTGTCTTCTACGGTGGATTTGGCGGCAATTACAATATTAGCTCCGGCGGCGGCGAGTTTCAGTGCGATGGCTTTTCCAATTCCCCGGCTGGCTCCGGTGATCAGGACCGTTTTATTTTTAAAATCCATAAAATGAACGCGTGATCCAGCTTATCGTAAAGCATGGCATGAAGTATGTAATTATCTACCTAAAGATAATACGATGCAGTCCAATATGAGTTCTTATTTCGTTTTTCATATCGGTAAGGCAGATGGTCCGTCGCCCAAACCCGGTCCTGAGTGGCCACCTGTGGAACCTACGCCGGTTCCTCCAACCACGGATCCTGTTCCAACAGTTCCACCGGTTACCGGGCTTCGATTTTCCGGCCATTATCATCTGTTGAATTAGCGACGCTGTTAAGTGATTATATTTGACCCTTTAGGGGCATGGAATATATTCTGGGTATTGATATCGGAACCACATCGGTAAAATCAATCGCTTTTTCCAGGGATGGAAAAACATTGTGTGAATATTCTATTCCATATCCGATCAGCCATCCGTTTCAGGACTGGAGCGAACAGGATCCGGAAGAAATTGCCACTGCCATTTTCAAAACTGTGGAAAATATTCTCCGGGATCTTTCTCCGCATATCCCCCAAATGTGCAGTTTCAGTTCCGCCATGCACAGCCTGATCGCTGTAAATGAAAAAGGCGAGCCCATTTCCCCATCGATTATCTGGGCCGACAATCGCGCCGCGGCGATTGCCAAAAAGATTCACCAGGAAAATCTTGCCCGGGCGTTTTATACCCGCACAGGACTTCCTGTTCATGCGATGTCGCCATTTTGCAAGCTGCAGTGGATTAAAATAAACCAGAAAATAATCTTTGATGGGGCGTTCAAATTCGTTGGCATCAAAGAATTCGTTTTTTATAAATTATTTGGAATCTGGGCAGTGGATGTTTCCATTGCAGCAGCCACCGGATTGATGAATATCCAAACGCGGAATTGGGATCCCTGGATTTTGGAGCAGGTTGGGATATCAGCGGAAAGACTTTCAGAAATCGTTGAATCGGACAGGATTTTTTATTCTCCCGCATTATTTCCGGCACTTAATAAAGTTCCATTTGTAATCGGTGGCAGCGATGGGGCTATGGCAAATCTCGGTATAGCGGATGACACAGACTCCCTGGTGATAACGGTGGGAACCAGCAGTGCAGCGCGAATTTTCGTAAACCGGCCGCAGATCGATGACGAAATGAGAACATTCTGTTATTATCTCAAAGATGATCAATGGCTGGTCGGCGGCGCGAGCAATAATGGAGGAATCGTAATGCAATGGCTGCAGGAAGATTTTTTTTATTCAAAAGTAAATGTGCCGGATTTCATAAACCAGGCCCTGCAGGTTAGTCCGGGTTCGGACGGATTGATTTTCCTTCCCTATTTGCTGGGGGAACGGGCACCCATTTGGAACGCAGATGCAAAGGGGATTTTATTCGGGCTGAACATCAACCATAATCAGGCTGCCATGGTGAGAGCTTCTCTGGAAGGGGTAATCTACTGTTTATATTCGATCAGTAAACCATTATTTGAAAAAACAACAATCCGCAAAATATATGCGACGGGCGGGTTCGCCAGAAATGAATTATGGGTGCAGATTCTTGCAGATATTTTTAATCTTCCGGTCCTGATATCAGATACCGTGGAAAGTTCAGCCTGGGGAGCCGCTAAGTGGGGCATGTTGGCAACGAAACTTTCCGGTTCCGGTGAAACAATGGTGAAAAAAATATATCAGCCGGATGCTTCGAATCATGCTGTATATGCGACCGGATTCAAAAAATTTCAACGCCTTTACGAATTGTTCAGGGAAGAATTTAATTATTGAATCGGGAAATCCGGAATTGACTTCTGCAGCATAGATAAATGATCCTATATATAGTCTACCAAAAAGGGGTGTATGGAAATACACCCCGAACGACTGCCATCAAATTTAACGCTCTGAGAGGTCATGGGCGGGATCGAACCGCCGTAAAAGGTTTTGCAGACCCGTGCCTCGCCACTCGGCCACATGACCGGTTCCGGGTGCAATGTTATACTATATTTATTAGTCTACAAAATCTATAGACTACTAAATACTTAATAATCGGTTAACCCGAAACACAAAAAATGGGAGCGTGGATCGAAGGGGAGTTTCTTAAATTTGGGTTCTGAACTGAACGGAATTGAAAAAAATTTATAAACCAGCGGAACAGGGAGCACCCTACATGGAGCGATATATCAAAAATGTGCCGGATGATGGTAACCTGCTGATCCATCTCGAAGATATTTTTTCAGAGACCGAAGAAATTATCGACTCTCTTTCTGAAGAGCAAATGCGTTACCGGTACGAACCCGGCAAATGGACGATCAAGGATATGCTGCTTCATATGTCGGATTCAGAAAGGATTTTTATCTACCGGGCTTTAAGATTTTCACGGGGAGATGAGACAGCGGTTCCGGGATTCGAAGAAAGTATCTATGCCGAACACGCGCGGGCAAACGAACGGGAAAAAGAGGACATCATGCGGGAATATTCTCTGGTAAGAGAATCCAGCATTGCATTTATTGAATCACTTTCCGATGAAGCGTTGGACAGAAAAGGGACTGCCAATAATTATCTTCTGTCGGTGCGGTATATTGTGAACCTGGTCTATGGCCATCACAGACACCATCTTAATATACTGCGGGAAAGATATCTTTAATCATGGATGAAAAACGAACGCGCCGCAGGACCATAGCCGTGGATATGGATGGAGTATTGGCAGACACCGAAACTCATTTCATCAGATATTATGAGGCCGAGTCGGGCGTAAAAGTGGATAAAGTAACACTGCTGGGTGTTCCGGAAAGCCAGGCTTTTCCGGATAAGACAGCTGTTCCGCGATACGTGCGCACACCCGGCTTTTTCAGAACCCTTCCGTTAATCAAAGGCGGGGCGGAGGCTATCAAAATCCTGATGGAGCATTTTGATATATACATCGTTTCGGCTGCCATGGAATATCCGCTTTCATTATTTGAAAAAAAACAATGGCTTGAAGAACACTTCCCGTTTATTTCCTGGAAGTATATTGTATTCTGCGGAGATAAAAGCATAATCAAAACCGATTACCTGATAGACGATCACCTGAAAAATCTCGATCCTTTTACAGGCATTCCGCTCCTGTTTACTGCGGCCCATAATGTACATGTAAACAGTCATCACCGGTTAAACAACTGGGATGAGATTCTGAAATATTTTGAAATGATCTCCAGGAAATTGTGAGAGTGTGAGAACTTCCGGTGGAATAGTCTGGGGAATTAAAAGGTGGAATAGTCTGGGGAATTAAAATATGAGTACCAGCGTACCGCCGATTATCAATAAGGCGCCCAGTGCAGTTTTCCAGCTCAATGCTTCCCCAAGAAAAACAACAGACAAAACAATCGTGAGAGCAACGCTCAACTTGTCAACCGGTGCAACCTGGGATACTTTGCCAAGCTGAAGGGCTTTGAAATAAAATATCCAGGAAAGACCGGTGGCTAACCCTGAAATAATCAGGAATATCAGACTATGCCTCGAAATACTCTGGATCATTTTTTGTTCTCCGCGAAAAAAGACGATAGCCCAGGCAATGACTAAAATAATAACTGTACGAATGGCGGTGGCCAGGTTGGAATTCACATTCGTGACACCAATTTTTGCAAAAATCGCAGTCAGGGAGGCAAATAATGCTGACAGTAAGGCGTATATCCACCACATAAATTACCCGTTAAAAATCACCTGACCAGAAATTTTAAACAAACCGGATTCGGAATATGGATTTCCTTCCCGGTTGATTTCAGCAATCCGGTTTCCGGATCAATAGAAAAGAGGACAATATTATCAGTATCCCGGTTGGCAACTAATAAAAAATGGTCGGTCGGATCGATAACAAAATTACGCGGATGTTTTCCTTCCACGGATGCAATCTGTTTGTTTGAAAGTTGCCCGTCTTTACCGATCGCAAACACCGCTATCGTATTCGAAACACCCCGGTTGGTGCAGTAAAGATATTTGCCGTCCCCCCGTATATGAATGTCGGCACTGCCAGGATCCCCTTTAAAACTGTCTGCGGTTGTGCGGATCCGTTGAAAATGTGTGAGTTTTCCGGAAGATGAATCGTAATGAAAAGCGTCCACGGTGCCAGTCAGTTCACTGAGAATATAAACATCCGGTTTCTTTGGATGAAATGCGATATGGCGTGGTCCGGACCCGGGTTTTAATGAAACAACCGAATCCAGTGCTTCTGATAGCGGAATACTTTGTGATGGACTGAAGGAATAGACATGCTCCTGGTCCGTTCCGAGGTCCGCTGTCAGCAGGAATTTTTCATCTGGAGAAAAAATGGTTGAATGCACATGGGCCTTTTCCTGCCTTGCGGTATCCGGACCTTTTCCGAATTGTTGAATAGTCTGAGCGGCGGGTGCCAGTGATCCATCCGTGTTCACCGGTAATGCAGCCAGGTTACCAGAACAATAATTGGCAACAAAGACCCATTTTCCGGTTTTGTCTTCCGAAACATAACATGGGCAGGTGCCATTACTCGACTGGGAATTCAAAAATGCCAGCTGCCCCGTTGACGGTTCAAATGCGTACGCTCCGACTGCTCCTCCGGTCTCGTTTTCATCGGTAGCATAAAGATGTTTTCCATCTGATGAAATACTCAGGTAGGAAGGATTTTTTGCCTGTATGGTACTTATTTCTCTTGCATCGCCGTTTGTTGTGTTAAACCGGTATACATAAATACCCTTACTTTTCCCACTTGTGTAAGTGCCTATAAAAAGGTATGGATCCTGGGAAAAACACGAAGCAGAAACAGCTAAAAACAATAATAAGAGATTCCAGCGCATGGAAAAAGTTTTAAAATTAGACTTCTGCAATTTACATGAAAGGTATTACGCTTTAACGCAATAAAATAACGGGGTAAATGCGTTATTAATTGGAAATCCGATCCCCATGAAACTGCTCACCTGCTTTCTGATTGTATTTATGTTTTCCTGCCAGTCATTGCCGGAAAATAATATGTCTGCCAGCCTCATACCGGCTACTTCGACTGCATCCTTTACAGGTTCTACTGACGCAGTTCCCAATGAGCGGAAATCCGTAACAGACGAATCTGTTGTTCCGGTCACAACCATTCCAGGCGCATCAGTAATACTGGCAAAAAAGCAGGTCCCCATTCTTTGTTATCACCAGATCCGTGACTGGAAGCCCACCGATTCAAAAATTTCAAAGGAATATATCGTTCCGCCTGCTGCATTTGCTACCCAAATGCGAATGCTCGCCGATAGCGGTTATCATACCATTACACCAGACCAGTTATATGCCTATCTGACTTCAGGTGCTGCGCTACCATCAAAACCCATCATGCTGAGCTTCGATGATACCGATCTGGATCAGTATACCGTGGGTTATCCCGAGATGAAGAAATACGGTTTTAAAGGAGTCTTTTTTATCATGACAGTTTCCCTGGGAAGACCGCATTACATGAGCAGGGAACAGGTCCGCACACTTTCAGATGAAGGCAATACCATCGGCTCACATACATGGGATCATCACAACGTGAAGAAATATGCCGGCAGCGACTGGATCACGCAGCTGGATAAACCTACGCGTCAGTTGGAACAGATTACCGGTAAGAATATCCGCTATTTCGCCTACCCGTTCGGATTATGGAATACCGCTGCGTTTCCGGAGTTGAAAAAGCGGGGATTTGTGGCTGCATTTCAGCTTAACGAAAAACCGGATCAAACCGACCCGCTTTATTGTATCCGGCGTATCATCGTGCCGGGCACCTGGAATGGAAGCGCTCTGAATCAGTGGATCAGGCGCGACTTCTAAACAGCCCAATCTTCCTATCTTGCCTTTTATGATTTCCCCCGAAAAGGCGACCATGTTCCGGAACCGGCTCACCAAAGTATTCCGGCATATCAACAGGGCGGCCAGGCGGCAGGAAACTAGCTGTTACCGGATTTATGACCATGATCTGCCCGAATTCCCCTTTTGTATAGAAAAATATGAAGACTGGCTCTACGTGGCTGAATATCGCCGTAGCCACCATATGGAAGAGACTGAACATGAACAATGGCTGGAAGATTCTAAAGTCATTATCGGGGAAATCACCGGAGTTCCGGCATCCCGTATTGTGCTGCGCACCCGTCAGCGAAAATCAAGCCGTCAGGATCAGTATCAGAAACTCGATGACGAACAGCAATTCATCATAGCCCGGGAACAGGGTTTAGAATTTAAAATCAATCTGACAGACTATCTGGATACCGGGCTCTTCCTGGATCATCGCATTACGAGGAGCCTGGTACGGGAGCAGTCTAAAGACATGAAAGTTCTCAATCTGTTCTGTTATACCGGATCATTTTCCGTATATGCCGCTGCCGGTGGAGCGGCAGAAGTCGTTTCGGTAGATCTGTCCAAAACCTATCTTAAATGGGCAACCGAAAACATGGAGTTAAACGGGTTTCTGAATCCGGATAAATTCATATACAAACAGGAGGATGTGAAACAATGGCTTATGACGCTTCCCCCGGATTATTTCGATCTGATCGTCATGGATCCGCCCACATTCAGCAACAGTAAAAGAATGGATGATTTTTTGGATATCCAACGGGATCACCCGGCATTGATAAACCAGGCAATTGCTGGCCTGAAACCGGGCGGAATACTCTACTTCAGCACC
>Ga0206904_1201_pt1 | contig 13683 bp, 8 predicted proteins | sample Alteio_BWOrgHeat_42_FD_152981 | JGI IMG/M metagenome (GOLD analysis project Ga0206904, IMG submission 152981) | Enriched cells from forest soil in Barre Woods Harvard Forest LTER site, Petersham, Massachusetts, United States -... | ecosystem: Environmental > Terrestrial > Soil > Temperate forest > O...
AATGATGTTTAAATCATTGCTATTCATTTCGCTTTTCAGAAAAATTTTAAAAAGCTAGTTACAAATATGTACCTTTGAAGTGGCTAAAAATCTGTGTCACAATGAAAAAACTTGCAAAGTTAGTAATCTTTACCCTAGGGCTTGTTGTGCTGTATTCGTGTACCAAACCAATTGATGCTATAGATAACTTGAAAAAATCGTGCCTTTACGATTCAAAACAGGATTATTTCAAGAAATGGTCAAATACCTTTACCGAAATAGATACTTACAATCAGGCAGGCACTTCTATAGTGTCCAAATCATTCATTTATCCAATTGGCTATTTTCAGCTTAGCAGTAATTCTACTTATAATGTAGTAAGCGATGGTGTGCCACTAAGCGGCACATGGGATGTTAACGATAGTTGCAAGCTTGTGCTTGATGCAGGTACTCAGCTTGAAAGAAAATTTAATGTTATGCTGCTTAGTAAAGATTCACTTACATTGAGTCGCAAAGATAACGGCATTATGTACATCCAGCATTATGTATCATTTAATTGTCCTGAAGTTCCTTTGCTGGAAGCCCAGTGGGACAATACTACTATAGTAACCGAATCTTTCAATAGCACCGGAGTAACTGGTTCTTCCATCGATTATCCTGTAGGCTATTTTAGACTAAATGCCGACTATACCTATAACAGGGTAAGTGATAACGTTCCTTTGGATGGTGTTTGGCAGATCAACGATGCTTGTCAGCTAGTTTTGGATAAAGGCACACCGATAGAGAGGACTTTTGATATTCAAAAGCTTACACCCGATTCTTTAATTATCTGGCGAAAAGATATTTCTCAAGGGTTTAACTACCTTCAAAAATACAAAAAGCACTAATCTGCTCGCTTAAAGAACAAGGTTCTCAGGGTTTTAGCAACCAACTGATAACCTTGTTCTTCCAGATACTTATAAACCTCTGAATTCTGAAGATTAGTAAAATCAATCCTGTCTTCTACCAGGATGAACGATGGTTTATATTTTTTCCAATTATTTGATTGTAATACTTGCAAGTCAAATCCTTCAACATCAATCGTCAAAAAATCAATTTTTTGCCCTTCCGGCAAATATTTATCCAACACGTCTGCAAGGGGCAGGGTATCAATTTCAGTTTCTTTTATTATTTTATACTTAGCAGATGTATCATTCCTTTCCTGTGAAAGTTCTTTTGAAAATCCGTTAAGAGCGGGTTCATTAAAGCAGTAAAAGATTAATTTATCCTGTTTGCTGCTTACGCCTATATTTAAATTAATATCTCTTCGTCTGAAAATATTGAAGGCCTTGATGGCGTTGGGCGTTGGTTCGATATTGATACCATGCCAGCCTTTTTTATAAAAAAACAATGTATTTGAAAATCTGTAAGGATGGTGGGCGCCTACGTCTACATAAAAACCTTTATATCCTTTTTTGCCCTCATAGAATGACGCCAAAACCATGTCTTCACCTTCCTGCGAATATGATGTTAACGATTTAAAATAATTTACAGGTAAAACCTTTAATAGTGTTTTTTTCAGATCAAACATTCGCCAAATTAACGACAATCTTTACAGAGTTTAAAATGATAAATAAGAATCAAATTGTAGGCGTCGGTAAAGCCCCCTCAAAACCAACTTATCCGGTGGTGGCTCACAGGTAAGTGTAGCTTATAAAACTACCTTTATTGTGAAGGGTTGGGCTTAAAAATTTCTTTGGGTAAAGTAACAATTTAGTTTGTGCCTTCCATTGCTCCAACCAAATAAAATTCTATTATTGTAATACCGTATCGTCAGGTTAACAATTAATGAAATCGTTTAAATTTTCGAAAATTCCTTCCCTTCTAATTGTTAAGGTATTTTTACTCTGGCTTATATTGTTTCTGCCACATCTGGTTTCAGCGCAAACGGATAGGGAGTTTTGGTTTGTGGCACCCTATATTAACGATGAAGGGCGAGACTTCGACAAACCTATTGATCTTCGCATTACAACAATGTCTACGCCTGCAACAGTGGTTATATCCATGCCGGCTGATCCTTCATTTATTCCTATCACCCAAAATATAGGTGCAAATTCTACAGCCAGTATAGACCTCACTGCCTGGATAAGTCAACTTCAAAGCACACCTGCTAATTCAGTTTTGAACAAAGGCCTGCTGATTAAATCGACGACGGATATCACTGCCTATTATGAAGTAGTAAGCGGTTTTTGTAATTGCGATCCAGAAGTATTCTCACTGAAAGGGAAAAATGCATTAGGCAATGAGTTCTTTATTTCATCACAATACACCTATGATGAATCAACTGCTTATAATTCAAGTAATTCGTTTGATATTGTGGCAACTGTGGATAATACACATGTTACTATTACTCCTACAAAAGATATTGTAGGGCATAACGCAAATATTCCATTCACCGTTATATTAAATAAGGGGCAAACCTACTCGGCAGTTGCTGTTAGTAAAGTCGCAGCTGGTCATTTGCAAGGATCGTACATCACTTCAGATAACCCGATTGCAGTCACATTAAAAGATGATTTAGTGCAGGTCTCAAGTTGCGCCGACCTTATTGGTGATCAAACTGTGCCGACAAATGTACTGGGTACTGAGTACATCGTTACCAAAGGCTTTCTAAGTCCAAATGATAATATATATGTTTTAGCGGTGGCAAACGGTACATCTGTTTATGTGGATGGAAATTCTACTCCTGTAGCTGTACTGGCAAAAGGAGAATCGGTCACACTTAATTTATCAAACCCCAGCACTTACATACGTTCTAATCAAAACGTATATGTTTACCAATTAACTGGTAACGGGTGCGAAGTTGGTTCGGCAATTATTCCAAAAATAAATTGCACCGGTTCTCAAACTGTTAGCATCGTAAGAAGCAATAGTGATCTGTTTGCAGTTATGATTACAACAAAAAACGGTAATCAAAACAACTTTACTGTTAATGGCAATAATACGTTAATTAAAAGCAGTGATTTTGCTCCTGTACCCGGCACTGGGGGGGCTTATGTCACAGCAAGAGTTGATCTTAGTGGTGCTGTTTCGGTTGGCAGTGCGCTAAATTTTTCAAATTCTACCGGAAAATTCTCATTAGGTTATATAAACGGGGGAACAAATGACGGAGTGCTTTATGGATTCTTTTCTGATTTCAAATCAAGCAATGTTCAAAACAGTTCTGTAGAAACTTGCCCGTCGGGTTCTGCGCAATTATCCGCTTATGGGGGTGTAACTTATAAGTGGAGCCCCGCTACAGGGCTTAGTGATCCTAATATTGCTAATCCGATAGCATCACCCACTGTCACGACAGATTATAAGGTTACTATTACATCTGCCGACGGTTGTGTAGATTATGCTGATGTACTGGTAAAAGTTTCTGGTGGCTTAATCGCCAATTTCTCTATCCCGCAGGAAATCGCACCTGCTATCATTGATGCAAGTCCTGGCCCCGATGGGGTACGAAGAATAAGCATTATCGTACACAATGGTACCAATGTAAGTGCTGTTACCCCAACAATAACAGCTAGCAATGGAGCGGATGTTTTACCAGCATCAGGCGCGGTGCAAAACTTTACCAACCCGGTAAATTATACCGTAAACCCCAGCTGCCCTCCCGCATCTTATACTGCCCAAGTGTTTTACGCTCGTACTGCAAGCACCTGTACGGGCACTTCAGCAACCATAACGGGCGATACACCTACCCCCGCTGGTGCTCTTCAATGGCAGATATTAACAATTGTAAACGGGACGAATACATGGGTGGCTGCAACAGGCACTAATAACGGAATAAACTATCAAACCCAAGCATTAACTAACACTACCAATGCGCCCATAATCTTCACCTTCAGGCGGCAGATAACTACTGCGTTTGGCACTACCTATGATTCTTATTACGATGTTACCGTTTATCCGGCGTTGATCAACAATTATGATATCAGCCAACCACCGGGATCCCCGATGGTATTTTGCGGCACTACGGATGCAGAATTTCTAAATGCTCCCGGACCGGCAGGCGGCAATGGCATTTATACTTACCAGTGGCAAAGCGCCCCTGATGGCTCTCATTTCACTGATATACCCGGCGCAATACTTCAGGGTTATAACGCACCGGCGTCTACCAGCACTATTTCATATCGCCGGATCATAAAATCGTCTAACTGTGTGCAGCTGATAAGTAATGTTATTACCTTGACAGTAATACCTGTGGTATCTCCGGGTACAATAACCCCTCCACCGATTACCTCTTTTTGTGGCGTAAGCAGCGGTTCAACACTAATTGTTGGTAGTATTGCAACAGGCGGTAACGGCGTTTACAATTACCAATGGCAAAGCTCGGCAGATAATGTAAACTTCACCGATGTTAACGGGGCAACAACTAAAGATTACGACCCATCAGTAATAAATACAAGTACTTATTATCGTCGCACAGTAACATCAGGAGCTTGTGTTACTCCGCAGGTGAGTAATGTCGTTTCACTAAATATCATTCCTGCTATTGCAAATAATAATGCGACTGCCCCAGCTGTAACCTCATTCTGTGTATCAGGCGATCCTGGTAATATCCTGGGCAGCACACCCATGGGGAGCGATGGTACCTACGCCTACAAATGGCAAAGTTCCACAGACAATATAAATTTTACTGATATTCCAGGGGCAATAGCTAAAGATTTTGATCCACCAGTGATAACGGTAACTACTTATTTTCGCCGTACTATAACATCAGGCGTATGTACTGTTCCTGCTGTAAGCAATGTTATAACTATAACCGTTTTACCTATAGTAACAAACAATAACATAACAGCACCTGCAACATCATCATTTTGTGTATCTGGAGATCCATCTACAATTACAGGCAGCACACCTATGGGGGGCGACGGCACGACATATACTTACCAATGGCAAAGCTCAACTGATAATATAAATTTTACCAATATAACAGGAGCTGTAAGTAAAGATTACGATCCATCAGCTTTAAGCGTTACCACCTACTTTCAACGCACCGCAATTTCAGGAGCTTGCACAACGCCTGTGATAAGCAATATAGTTACCATAACTATTTTGCCTGCTTTAGGCAACAATTCAATAAGTCCTCCATTAATTACAAATTTTTGTTCGAGCGTTAACCCTGACATTATTCCTGGCAATTTTCCTTCAGGAGGAGGTGGTGCAGGCACCTATAACTATCAATGGCAAAGTTCGACAGATGGTATCAATTTTAATGATATCCCGGGGGCTAATGGCGTTGATTATGATCCGCCACCATTCAGCGTCAGCACTTCTTTCCGGCGAAACGTAACCTCGGGTGCATGTAATGTGCCGTTGTCGAGCAACGTAATTACGTTCACTATAAAAACCAGCCCGACCATTGTATTATTAGATGCAGTCCCTCCAATATGTGCGGGCAATACCGCAATAATTAATGTTATCTCTCCACAAGCGGATTTAACCTATAATTGGTACGATTCTCCTGCAAAAATCAATCTTGTATTTACAGGAACAAGTTTTACAACCCCGGTATTAAATGCTCCTAAAACCTATTATGTCGAGGCTACAAATGGCACATGCTCCAGTCCGGCGCTTGCAAGTGTTCAGGTAATTGTAAATAACTTGCCTACGCAACCTGCATTAGTAAAGAACCCGGTATCGGTATGCTCAAACACGCTTGCCATTTTGGATGTTCTGAATCCACAGCCAGCATTAATTTACAGTTGGTACTCAACGCCTTCAGGCGGGAGTTCCGTGTTTACGGGCACCGAGTTTACAACACCACCTATAACAGGCAATATTACTTATTACGTTGAGGCAAAAAACAGCTCCGGTTGCGTTTCGTCAATACGTACAGCAGTAAGTGTTATTGTAAATCCCTTACCACAGGTTTCTGTTCAGGGAGCAAGTATCTGCCCTAACACTAGTACAATGCTAACCGCATCCAGCACAGACCAGAATGCTGTAATAAACTGGTATTTAAGCGCAACCAGCAACAGCATATTATTTACAGGCAACACATTCTCAACCACTGTTTTAAATTCAAATACAACTTATTATGCCGAAGCTGTAGATAATGTAACCGGTTGTATTTCTGCAACGCGCAGCCCTGCTCAGGTAACAATGTTACAGCAATTAGCTGCACCTGTGGTTAATGTAAGCGCAACTACTGTAACCAGTATCACTTTTAAATGGGATGATGTAAGCGGTGCAACGGGCTATCAGGTAAGTACCGATAACGGGCAAACATTTAGCGATCCAAGTTCAGGTTCTAATGGGTTAACACATACAGTTTCGGGTTTATCATTGCAGCAAAGTATCACCATTATTGTACGTGCTCTTGGGACAACCACTTGCCAGTTAAGTAATAACTCGGCAGCAGTTACTGGCACTGCAATTCATCCATTGGAGGATCAGATTTTTGTTGCAAACGCCTTTACCCCTAACGGCGATGGTAAAAACGATGTGGTATATGTCCACAGTCCATCTATAAAAAGCCTTAAATTTTATGTGTACGATCAATGGGGCGAATTACTTTATACGTCGCTCAGCCAAAGCAATGGCTGGGATGGTACCTTCAAAGGGAAAAAGGAGCCTGTAGGCGTATATGTATATTATTTGGAAGCCATTATGAATGATGGGCGGAAGCTGACTAAAAAAGGAACGATTACATTATTAAGGTGAAAAAGATAGCGGTAATTATAGCAGTATTGCTACAGGTTGGGGCAGCAAGCAGGCTGAAGGCGCAGATCGATCCGCACTTTTCGCAATATTATGCTTATCCGTTATGGCTTAACCCCGCGCTTACTGGGGTTATTGATGGAGATATGCGCATAAATGCCAATTTCAAAGATCAGTGGACAAGTATTGCCAATGGCTACAAAACAAGTGCGCTTTCAATGGATTTTCGCCCTACTGATAAGGTGGGCATTGGCTTTAATATAATAGATCAGGCTGCAGGCAATGCAGGTTATAATTATTTTGCAGCTTACGGGTCGTTTGGTTATGGAATAGCAATATCGCCCGATGGCACACAGAAACTCCATTTCGGCCTTCAGGCAGGTTTTATTAACCGGAGCTTCGATCCCAGTAAATTACAATTCGACGATCAGTATAACCCAATATCCGGATTCGATCCTAATGCCCCAAGCTTTGAAACTTTTTCTGCCACCAGCGCAACCGTATTCGATGCCAGCGCAGGTATATTTTACTACGATGGCGACCCGCAAAATACTGCAAATGCCTTTGCAGGCATCAGCGCAGCACACATTACAAATACAAAAGACCCTTTTGCCGGTAATAGTATAGACAGCAAGCTACCCATTCGTTATACCCTCCATGGCGGCGTGCGTATCAAGGCTTCTGATGTTTTTGATATCACTCCTCATGCTATTTATATCAAACAGCAAAATAATCAGATCAAGGCGTTAGGAGCTTATTCCGAGTTTAAGTTTCAGGATGATAATGGGCTAATATTAGGGGCAATGTATCGTTTGGGCGATGCAGCAGTAGCCGATGTGGGCTATCATGTCGGCAGTTTAGTTATGGGCATCAGCTATGACTTTAACACGTCCTCATTAAGTGCTGCAACAAGTGGTCAGGGTGGTTTTGAACTATCTATAAGTTATGTATTTAAACATCACCGGGCAAATCCTTCAATAGTATGCCCTAAATTTTAAAAGGAAACAAAAGGTCTTTTACTTTCTAAAAAATCCTGCTAAACTGATTGGTGGCTGTTCATCCAAAAAATTTTATCTTTGAACATCCATGGATCAAACTATCATCAGCGGAAATGTTAAAACCGCATACGACGAATTTTATCAAAAGCACGATGAGGCCTGGCGCATGCTTGGGGCTAAATATAAGGCACAGCATATTATTGATGTTTGCAAGGGGCGCATCTTTAAAAAAGTGCTCGAAGTTGGCGCCGGCGATGGCAGTATTTTAAAGTTTCTTGCCGATCAGGATTTTGCACCCGAATATCACGCAGTAGAAATCTCCGAAAGTGGTGTGGAACACATCAAATCAAGAGATATTAAAGATTTAAAATCTGTGCAGCTTTTTGATGGTTACAAGCTGCCTTTCGGCGATAATAGTTTCGATCTTATCATCCTCTCGCATGTATTAGAGCATGTAGAACATGAACGGATGCTATTACGTGAGATTAAGCGTGTGGCGCGCCATTCCGTTATCGAAGTCCCGCTCGATTATAAAGCCGGCGTTGATAAAAGGATAAAACACTTTTTAGCTTACGGGCACATCAATGTTTATACTCCAACCTCGCTTCGTTACTTATTAAGCACTGAAGGTTTTGTAGTAGAAGACGACCTGACATCAATGATAGAGCCTGAAGTAACCCGCTTTAATACTTACATCAACCAGAAAAAACCTAAAAGCTTTGTAACCAGTTTAAAGATATCTACTGAGTTTACTGTCAAAAATAGCATAGGCAAAATCTTTGGTAAAAAAATGAATGAACAATTAGCCAACGCTTATACCGTTCTATGTAAAAAAGCCGATCAGCACGTAAATATATTTTAAACTGTACCAATATCAACCTTGCACGAGTTAGCCGGTTTTTAAAAGCAAATTCGTATAAATTAGTGTAATTCAAAATGCAAAACCTTGCTCCTGTCGCCTTATTTGTTTACAACCGGCCCGAACACACGCGCCGTACATTAAGTTATTTACAGAAGAATTTATTGGCAGACGAATCACGGCTTTTTATATTTTCCGATGCCCCAAAAACTGAAGACGATAAGCTTAAGGTAGAACAGGTTAGGCAACTGATTAAGGAAGTATCGGGTTTTAAATCCGTTAAGGTAATCCAGCGTAAGGAAAATCTTGGGTTGGCCAATTCTATTATCAGCGGGGTTACTCAATTGGTAAATGAATACGGAAAGATCATTGTTTTTGAGGACGATCTGCTTTCCTCACCTTATACCCTGCAATATTTTAATGAAGCATTAACACGCTATGCTACCGAAGAAAAAGTGATGCACGTCGGCGCTTATATGTATGAATTAGCAGATAAAAAATTACCACAAACTTTCTTTTTTCGCGCAGCAACCAGCTGGGGCTGGGCAACATGGGCACGTGCATGGGTAAATTTTGAAGAAGATGTTGATGTACTGCTCAACCAATTCGACAAACATAAAACCGACCAGTTTTCCATAAACGGCACCATGAATTTCTGGAAACAGCTCACAGGCTTTAAAGCTGGTAAAAATAATTCGTGGGCAATCCGCTGGTATGCTTCTATATTTTTAAAAGGCGGCTTAACGCTAAATCCTTCCACCTCACTTATTCAAAACATCGGTAACGACGGTAGTGGTGTACACTCCAATAAAGAAAACATGTACCAGGTGCGCATAGGTAAAACTGCTATAAAGCAATTCCCAACCGAAATAAAGGAAGACCAGCACGCCTATGCCGCAATCAGGCATTTCCTCAAAAATCGCAAAGGCACGCTTCTCCAACGCGGAATGCGTTTTGTAAAACAGTTACAGGCAAAGTATTTGGTGAAGAAATAACTCACTAAAATTTATATATCACTATGATTAATTATTTTTATTGATGAAAGAAACTGAATTTAAATTCGAACCTGTTTGGGTTTCAGTTTTGGGTTTATTGGGACTGTATATAGCATATCTATTTTGCAAAGACATAATTCCGGATCTCAAACTTGATTCTATAAGTGTTGTAGGAATTGTTGGGGCTTCTTCGCTTTTGCTTCTTCTTCTCCCTATGTCATTAAAAATGATTTTTGGTATTCCCGCAATAAGATTAACTTCAGATCAATTAATTGATAATGTAGTTGGTATTAAAATAGAATGGAAAGATATTAGTGATATAAGAATTTCGGGTATTGCAAAGCCGTTTATAGCTATCACGTTAAAAGATAAAAGTAGTTTTTTTCAAAGTATCTCAAACCCCGTTAAACGATTATTGTTAAGATGCTTTTTCCTCATATCATCAGGAGATGTTTCAATAAATTTGGCTATGGTTGCAGGAGACAATGAATCCATAGTTGCTTTAACCAAAGTTTACTGGAACAGATATTATGGAATAAACGACTAGAAATACCATGCTCATAAGTCTTAAGCCCTAAGTCAAAATAATTGAAATTGGACTTTAGACTTACAACTAAAGACTTCTGAGTTAAAAATAGTCTATCCCTTCAACCCCTCAATCTCCTTCAAAGTCTTTGGCAAATATTTACCCAGCAACTGGCTGCCTGTATCAGTAATTAAAAAATTATCCTCAATCCTTATTCCGCCGAAATCGCGGTAAGTATTCAATACGTCATAATTTATAAAATCGGCATATTTTTTCTCAGCCTCCCAGCGGTCAATCAGTTCAGGAATAATATAAATTCCCGGCTCAACGGTAAGCACAAAACCAGCTTCCAGCTCGCGGCCCAACCGTAATGATTTTAACCCGAAGATAGATGTCTCCTTTTTCAAATTATCCGTATAGCCAACGTATTGCTCACCCAGGTCTTCCATATCATGCGTGTCCATACCCAGCATGTGCCCTAAACCGCATTGAAAAAACATGGTATGCGCTCCGGCTTCCACCGCTTCGGCTGCATCGCCTTTCATAATACCTGCCTGCGTTAACCCTTCAACCAGTTTTTGGCAAGCTGCCAGATGGATGTCTTTGTATCTTGTACCCGGTTTCAGTAAACTTATAGCATGGTCCATTGAAGCCAACACCACCTCGTATAGTTCCGCTTGCCTGCTGGTAAAGCTTTTGCCAACCGGGAAAGTACGGGTAAGGTCGCCGCCATAATGCATGTCATTTTCAGCGCCTATATCGCTCAAAACCATCCGGCCTTCCTGCAAGGTATTCCCGTAATAATGGGTATGCAGTGTTTGTCCGTAGGTAGTTATAATTGCAGGGTATCCCAAATGCGCATTATTTGCAATGGCAACTTCATGCGCCTTGGCTACCAGTTCATACTCTTTAATACCAGGGCGGGTGTGTCTGATAACTGCCATTTCCATATCCACGCTGATGGATACCGCTTTTTCCATTTCCGCAATCTCCAATGGTGTTTTTATTACCCGTTGTGAGATAACTGCTTTTATCAGTTTTACCGATACATACCTGGCAATGTCTTCTATACTGGTATTTAACCAGGCTGCAAGCTTAATTTTATTTTCAGGGCGGTAAGGCGGCAAAATATGCACCTTACGGCCTGACGTCATAGCTTTATGTATGTAATGGGTTACCTGATCGTAAGGTCTGGTCTGTGTAACCCCCACCATTCCTGCCATTTCGCTCACAGTTGGCAGAGTGCCTGTCCAAACAATATCATCAATAGTAAGCTCATTACCGAAAATCACTTCCTCGCCGGTATCAGTATCAATAACCGCAGCCAAACCATGCGTGTCCAATCCGAAATAATAAAGAAAACTACTGTCCTGCCTAAACAGGTAAGTGTTATCCTTATAGTTCATGCTGCTGTCTTCGTTGCCAAGTAACAGCACAAGGCCGTCATGTCCGATATTTTGTTTTAATACTTGTCTGCGGTCAGTATAAACCTGCTTGTCAAAAAGATGAAGATTCATGTTACAAATATAACCGGGATTTAGAGATTTGAGGGATTTTGGATGAAGATATGTGCAATTCTTAGCACCCATTAATCTTGGTCATTTCAAATCTTTCATAATCTCCTCAATGGCCTTATCCAGTTGCGGATCTTTATTTTCCAGCCTGTCAGTAAACCCGGTTTTAACATAAATATCCGGACTCACGCCTGTCTTTTCAATATCCTTACCATCCAGAGTAAAACAGCCCCAGGCAGGTATCCGGTAAAACGATCCGTCAACCAAACCTTTACCGCTTGTAAAAATTATCCACCGATAGGTTTCGGTACCTATTACTTTACCCAGTTTCAGTTCTTTAAATCCTGTTGCTGTCATTTCCCCGTCGCTCAGTGTCTGCTCATTAATCAGCAGCACAATAGGTTTTGCTGCAGGGGCAAAGTTTGGCTGCGGGCTTTTTTGACCTTCTCTGTATTGCCACTGCAGGTATGGTCGTTGCGATAAAAACCTTAACACAGCGTCATGCACGTTGCCGCCTGTGTTGTAACGCAGGTCAAGTATCAGTGCGTCCTTTTTGTAAGCATCATCAACCATATCCTGTAAAAATTCAGTTAATGCTTCCCCACCCATATTTTTCATATACACATAAGCAATACGGTTCTTACTTTTTTCGGTAACTGCTTTCCTGTTGCTTTCTATCCATTCATCATACAAATTCTCAACAAATTCGTAACCCTGTTCAGGATGAAGTTTTACCGAAACCTCTTTGCCGTTACGGTCAAAGGTTAACTCCAGTTCTCTTTCGTACGATGGCTTGGTGAAGTAAATATTTCTGTCCTGTTTTTCATCTACAGTAACACCATTCACAGCTTTTAAACGGTCGCCGGCTTCTATATCAACTCCTGATCTATAAGTCGAACTGGTCTTCAATAATGACGACACTTTGTAAGGGTCTTCATTATCAAATACTACTCCGGTTTCCATTGTATTATAAGTTAGCGTTTTACGTTCTTCGCTACCGTTGGAGTAAAAACCCTGGTGCGATGAGTTCAGTTCACCAAGCAAGTCGTTTAGCAGCAACCGCAGATCCGAACGGTTATTCAGGTATGGTAAATAAACACTATAGCGATCATGCATTTTTTTCCAGTCAGCGCCGTGAAAATTGCCATCGTAGTAATTCTCTTCTAATCCGGCCCAGGCCTCATCAAACATCTGTTTAAACTCGCCGTCAAGGTTCCGGTCGAATTTATAGCCAATGTCAATCTTTTCTATTTTGTTATTGTCAATATTCAATGTATAAATATTACCGTTTGCACGCGCATAATATTTATCTCCCGATTGAACAATCTCATAATTTCCGGCATCATCACCGTTAACCTTTTCGGTTTTATTATCCTCAAAAGGCTGAATGGTGGTGCGGTACATCACCCATTTCCCCTCAGCATGGTTCGATACATAATAAACCAAAGTTTTATCACCTTTTTGAATTACGTACGGTGCATGCTGCATACCAAACTCCGGGCTAATTTGCTCCATGCGTTTCATGATATCTTCCGTATCAATCACAATATCTGCCGGCGGTTTGGGTGCAGGTTGTTCAGACAGCGGCTTTTTCTTGTCATTCTTTTTGTCTTTTTTATTGGCCGTGCTGTCCTTCTTTTCTTCTTTAAACAATTCCTTAAATTTATCTAAGCGGAAGGCGTCATCAAATTTTTGAAGCGGCATTCTGTAAACATGCGCATCGCCGCCGCCCGAAGGGTATTGCGGCTGTGTACGTACCGATGCAAAATAAATATACTTCCCATCAGGCGACCAAAATGGCTCAGTTTCAGTAACCCCACTATTGGTAAGGTTGATGATCTTGCCCGATTTTATGCCGTAAACAAATATATCCTGCTCAAAATTGCGGTATGCCGTATACACCACATATTCCCCGTTCGATGAAATATAAGGCGCTGAGTTTTCAAAACCCCAAAGCTCATCATTAGCAATAGTCTTGCTTTCCAGCGTTTTCAGGTCTATTAACCGCACTTCATTACGCCCGCTCAGGTAAACACCTTTGGTATGTTCTTTATTTAAGGTTAACATCCTGTTGCTTTGTTTATCGCTGGTTATTTGCTTTTCCCTGCCGCTTCCATCGGCA
>Ga0206904_1202_pt1 | contig 13606 bp, 11 predicted proteins | sample Alteio_BWOrgHeat_42_FD_152981 | JGI IMG/M metagenome (GOLD analysis project Ga0206904, IMG submission 152981) | Enriched cells from forest soil in Barre Woods Harvard Forest LTER site, Petersham, Massachusetts, United States -... | ecosystem: Environmental > Terrestrial > Soil > Temperate forest >...
TGCTATGTTTAAGGTAAAGCTGGAGAATGGGCACGAAATCCTGGCTACTATATCAGGAAAAATGAGGATGCATTATATACGGATATTGCCGGGCGATAAAGTGGGTGTGGAAATGAGTCCGTATGATTTAACCAGGGGAAGAATCATATTCAGATATAAATAAAAAAGCAGGAGGCTTAACGCCAAACGCTTAAGACGAAGAAAAAGATAATATTACTTGTATGAAAGTTCGGGCATCTATTAAAAAGCGCAGTGTTGATTGTAAGATCGTGCGCCGCAAAGGCAAATTGTACATTATCAATAAGAAGAACCCCCGCTTTAAACAGCGTCAGGGTTAATCTGTTGATAGTTGTACATGTTTAAAAATTTAAATAACAGAAGAGCTTAAAGCTAACGCTTGAAACCTTCAGCTTAAACAAAGAAAATGGCGCGTATTGCCGGTGTAGACTTACCAAAAAACAAAAGAGGAGAAATCGGACTCACCTATATCTTCGGAATAGGTCCTTCTACAGCAAAATATATTCTCGGCAAAGCCGGAATTAGTTTTGACAAGAAGGTTTCCCAGTGGAACGACGATGAACTCAATGCCATCCGGAATATCATTACGAATGAATTGAAGGTGGAAGGTGCACTGCGTTCAGAAGTGCAGATGAGCATCAAACGTCTTTTGGATATAGCCTGCTACCGCGGAGTGCGTCATCGTAAGGGTTTGCCCGTTCGTGGTCAGCGTACACGTACGAACAGCCGTACAAGAAAAGGAAAACGGAGAACAGTGGCCGGTAAGAAGAAAGCGCCGAAGAAGTAAGAGAAGTATGGGAGTATGGGAGTGTGGGAGTGTGGGAAATTAACTATAACACCATTTTAGAATTGAACCAGATCCGGGGTGTACGGGGAGGACGATTCGACCGCTAATAACGGGATTATTTATAACCAGATTACCTATTTAATTTAAACATGGCAAAGGCACAACAGGTTACCAGCGCGAAAGCGGCAGCTAAAAAAAGAGTGGTTAAGGTAGATGCTTACGGGGACGCACATATTTCTGCAAGTTTCAATAACATCATCATCAGTATCACCAATAAAAACGGCCAGCTTATTTCATGGAGCAGCGCCGGTAAAATGGGATTCAAAGGATCCAAAAAGAATACGCCCTACGCAGCGCAAATGGCTTCCGCGGATGCCGCTAAGACCGCCCTGGATGCCGGCCTGAAAAGAGTGGATGTATTTGTAAAGGGACCGGGTTCCGGAAGAGAGAGCGCTATACGCTCCCTGGCTAATAACGGAATCGAAGTGGTGATGATCAAGGATGTTACCCCCTTACCACATAATGGTTGCCGTCCGCCAAAGAAAAGAAGGGTTTAATAAAATTTGAAAATTTGATCCCGCTTAACCGGATCAAATCTTCAAATATCAATTTCATAACAAGCTGGACAGAATTCAATTTTAAGATTTTTCATAATTCTGTCCGGGTACTCAAAAATCTAAAACAAATTATGGCACGTTACACGGGTCCCAAGACCAAAATCTGTCGAAAATTCGGCGAACCTATTTTAGGAAATGCAAAATGGCTTACTAAAACCAGTAATCCGCCCGGTCAGCATGGAGCTACTAAAAAGCGTAAAACGCTTGGAGAGTATGCCATCCAGCTAAAGGAAAAACAAAAAGCAAAATACACGTACGGAGTGCTGGAGCGGCAGTTCCGGAAAACGTTCGACGAAGCTTCGCGTAAAAAAGGGGTGACCGGTGAAAACCTGATCCGCCTGCTCGAATCCAGACTTGACAATACCGTTTACCGATTGGGTATTGCTATTTCACGTCCGGGCGCACGTCAGCTGGTTTCACATAAACATATTACCGTGAACGGAGAAGTTGTAAATGTTCCTTCGTTCCAGCTCAAACCAGGAGACAGCATCGGATTAAAAGCATCTTCCCAGTCAAACGCCGGTATCACCAGCGCTGCCCGCGGGAAAAACAATAAGATCAACTGGCTCGACTGGAATGAAACCGAAATGAAGGGAACATTCATCGCGTATCCGGAAAGGGAAAGTATTCCTGAAAATATCCGGGAACAGCTGATCGTCGAACTGTATAGTAAATAATCGTCCGCATTCATCATTCGTAAATCGAAAATTTAAATATGGCCATTTTAAATTTCCAGAAACCAGACAAAATCATACTTCAAAAAGCTACTGATTTCGAAGCACAGTTCGAATTCCGTCCTTTGGAGCCCGGTTACGGTGTAACCATAGGTAATGCCCTGCGCAGGGTGTTGCTGAACTCTTTGGAAGGATATGCGATCATCGGTGTAAAAATCGAAGGAGCTGATCACGAATTCGCCACGCTGAAAGGCATTACGGAAGACGTGGTTGAAATCATCCTGAATCTGAAACAGGTGCGTTTCAAAAAGAAGGTTGACCATGAAGTGGCTCAGGAAAAAATTACACTCAGCCTTAAAAATAAAACCGAATTCACCGCAGCAACGATCGGCGATGTATTGCCGAGCTTTGAAGTGATGAATCCGAATCTTCTCATTTGTACCATGGACGCTTCTGCCCGTGTGGACATTGAGATTACAATCGGTAAGGGCCGTGGTTATGTGCCTGCTGAAGATAACAAACCGAAAGACGCTCCATTCGGGTACATTCCGACGGATGCTATTTTCACCCCGATCAAAAATGTGCGGTATTCAATTGAAAATACCCGTGTGGAACAGAGAACGGATTTCGAAAAACTGCTGATGGAAGTATCTACCGATGGTACGATCCACCCGGAAGAAGCTGTAAAGCAGGCTTCCCGTATCCTGATCCAGCACCTGATGATCATTACAGACGAGAACATCACATTCGATAATAAGGAAGAAAAGAAAGAGGATCTGGTGGACGAGCAAACACTTCAGTTACGTAAAGTTCTGAAGACGCCATTGGAAGATCTGGACCTTTCCGTAAGGGCGTTCAACTGCCTGAAAGCGGCCAAGATCAACAGTCTGAGCGAGCTGGTTACCTACGAACAGGAGGACCTCATGAAATTCCGCAACTTCGGTCAGAAATCTCTGGCTGAAATTGAACAGGTATTGCATGAAAGAGGACTGCATTTCGGAATGGACCTTTCGAAGCTGAAACTGGATGATGAGTAATACAAGTATAGGAGTATAAGAGTATAAGAGTGTGCAAGTCCTCTACTCCCATACTCCCATACTCTTATACTTTTTTTAAATCCGCTTTACAATTCCTGACACGGTGTAAAGCTTAAACGAACAAGTCATGCGTCACGGAGACAAAATCAACAATCTGGGCAGAACCGCCTCTCACAGGGCCGCCCTGCTAAGCAACCTGGCAAGCCAGCTTATCCAGCATAAGAGAATCGTAACAACCCTTGCCAAGGCAAAAGTGCTCAGAACTTACGTAGAGCCACTGATCACGAAAGCAAAAGAAAACACCACGCATCAGCGCAGGGTAGTATTCAGCTATCTCCAGGATAAAGAAGCTATCACGGAATTATTCGGAACGGTGGCTGCAAAAGTCGCCGGACGTCCGGGTGGTTATACCCGCATTATAAAACTAGGGATGAGAACCGGGGATGCCGCAGAAACAGCCATGATCGAACTCGTTGATTTTAATGAAATCTACGGCAAAGGCAAGGGAGAAGCGAAAGAAGCAGGTAAAAGAACCCGCCGGGCCGGAGGAAAGAAGAAAGCAGAAGCCGCCGCGACTACCGGAAAACCAGAATCAAAAGAAGAAAAAGCAGCAGAATAGTGGTTCACTCAATATTTTTAAAAAGCAGTCCCGGGTTATCGGGGCTGCTTTTTTATTATCCGGAGCAAATATTTTGGAACCGGAAAAAAGCCTTGCATGAATTTTCACGGAACTGATCTGAACGATTGGTAAAATCTGAACGATTGGAATTTATTAAGAATTTGTTCCCATATACACCGGCTTCTGAATTATCAAACCGGAATTTCTTTTCTTTACAAAATTATTTATAAACGATGCCTTCAAAATCCGCACAACGTCCAGCCATACTTGTTCTCCGGGACGGTTCTGTTCATCACGGACAAGCATTTGGTAAAATCGGAACCGCCTCCGGTGAAATCTGCTTTAATACCGGAATGACCGGTTACCAGGAAGTGTTTACGGATCCCAGCTACTACGGTCAGGTACTGATCATGAACAATGTTCATATCGGAAATTATGGTGTGAAAGATGCCGATGTGGAGTCAGACGGTGTAAAGATCCGCGGTCTGATCGGACGTAATCTGGAGGAACAGTTTTCCCGCATTCAGGCAAAAGGCTCGCTCGATGAATATTTAAAAGCAAATCAGATTGTATGTATCGAAGGAGTGGATACCCGGGCCCTGGTAACCCATGTACGACTGAAGGGTGCCATGAACTGCATCATTTCCTCGGAAATACTGGACGTTGCCGAATTAAAAAAACAACTGTCCACGGTACCCGATATGGACGGCCTGGAACTGGCGTCAGCCGTTTCCACAGAGGAAACCTATATGGCCGGCGATCCGGCTTCTCCCGTTCGGATAGCAGTTCTGGATTATGGCGTTAAAAGAAATATCGTGCAGTGTATGGTGGAGAGGGGTGCATTTGTAAAAGTGTTTCCTGCGAAAACCAGTCTGGCTACAATCCGGGAATTCAAACCTTCCGGTTATTTTCTTTCCAACGGACCCGGCGATCCCGCAGCAATGGATTATGCAGTAGAAACAGTGAAGGAAATACTGAAAGAAGAAAAACCGCTGTTCGGCATTTGCCTGGGACATCAGCTGTTGGCGCTGGCAAAGGGAATACCGACATTCAAAATGCATCATGGTCACCGGGGACTCAACCATCCTGTTAAAAACCTGGTATCCGGCAAATGCGAGATTACGACCCAGAATCATGGGTTTGGTGTGGATCCTGCCGCCGTTCGTAAGAACGCAGACGTGGAAGTGACACATGTTAATCTTAACGATGATTCAATTGAAGGTATCCGGTTGAAAAACCGTCCCGTGTTTTCCGTGCAATATCATCCGGAAGCCACACCGGGCCCCCACGACAGCCGCTATCTCTTTGATGAATTTATCGGATATATCAGGAAGGCTTAGGGCCTAAGGCTTTAGGCTTGACGCCTAACGCGGAACGCTTAACGCTTAACGCGCAAGGCTTAAAGCTTAACGCGCAAGGCATAACACTTAACGCTTAACGCGTTTTTGTAAAACTGTCTCTTTAGGGCAACCGGAATTCAATCTGAATTTAACTGCTGTTCAATATGCGTCCATGAGAATTGAAAAAAGCGTTAAGCGTTCGGCGTTAAGCGTTACGCCTTTTGCCTTAAGCCTTACGCCTTTTTAGCCTTTGGCGTTAAGCCTAAAACCGTATTTTTGCATTCTATTAAACCTCATCTTCGTGGCATTGATCAAGAGTATTTCGGGCATCAGGGGAACGATCGGTGGCAAACCTAATGAAAACCTTACACCGCTGGACATCGTTAAGTTTTCAGCCGCATACGGCACCTGGATCAGGGAAACATCTACCCATTCTAAAAAAATCGTGATTGGTCGTGACGGCCGGATAAGTGGTGAAATGGTGCGCGACCTGGTAGTAAGTACTTTAACCGGTCTGGGACTCGATGTGCAGGACCTCGGATTATCCACAACGCCCACGGTAGAAATGGCCGTTATTGCCGAGAAGGCGGCAGGTGGAATTATCATAACGGCCAGCCACAATTCCAAGGAATGGAATGCATTGAAACTCTTAAATAGTACAGGCGAATTCATCAGTTCCGAAAATGGACTCTGGATACTCGACAGGGCCGCCAAAGATGCGTATTCATTCGCCCCGGTTGATAAACTCGGCGTCTATACCGTCGACAACAGCTACCTGCATAAACATGTTCAGGCAATTTTGGACTACCCGTTGATTGACCTGGCTGCCATCCGGGCAAAGCACTTTAAAGTTGTGGTGGATTCCATCAATTCAACCGGTTCATTATTTATCCCGCCCCTGTTAAGAGCCCTCGGTATTGAAAATGTCAGGATGCTCAATGAAGAAGTAAACGGGAAATTTGCCCATAACCCGGAACCACTGCCCGAAAACCTGGCAGTTCTCAGCGCAGAGGTTAAGAAATCGGGGGCTGACCTGGGTATTGCAGTTGATCCGGATGTGGACCGTCTCTGTTTTGTTTGTGAAGACGGAACAATGTTCGGTGAAGAATTTACCCTGGTAGCGGTTGCTGATTATGTGCTCTCGCAAAAACCGGGTAATACGGTCAGTAACATGAGCAGCACCAAGGCCCTCAAGGAAATTACACTTAAACATGGCGGCCAGTATTTTCCATCGGCCGTTGGTGAAGTAAACGTGGTAAGCAAGATGAAGGAAGTGAACGCGGTCGTTGGCGGCGAAGGCAATGGCGGTATCATCGTGCCGGACCTGCATTACGGAAGAGATGCATTGATTGGTATCGGATTGTTTTTGAGTGCACTGGCCCGACATAAAAACGGGATGCGGTCTTTCAGATCAAAATATCCGGACTACTTTATTTCGAAAAATAAGATCGAACTCGAAAAAGGAATTGATGTCGACAAAATATTTGATCAGATAAAAACGAAGTATAAAAATCACCCGGCGAATACCGAAGATGGACTGAAAATCGAATTTGATGAAGATTGGGTGCACCTCCGCACGTCCAATACCGAGCCCATCATCCGCATATATGCGGAAAGTAATTTCGAAACGACGGCAAACAATATCGCCAGGCGTCTGATGAAAGATATTCAGGAGTTTATTTAGCCTACTTAATTTTGTACGGATGGAAAGAATTTATTTTGACAATGCGGCCACCACACCGCTGGATCCGGTAGTCCTTGAATCCATGATGCCTTATTTAACGGAGAGGTTCGGAAATCCTTCTTCTATTTATTCATATGGAAGGGAAAGCCGGATGGCCATTGAACAGTCCCGGAAAACCGTAGCCGGTTTACTGCACGCACATCCTGCTGAGATTTTTTTTACCAGTGGCGGAACGGAAAGCAGCAATGCGGCCATTCGCGCAGCTGTTCAGGATCTTGGCTGTAAACATATCATCAGTTCACCATTGGAACATCATGCAACCCTGCATACAATTAATTACTACCAGGAAAGAGGTGAAACGACCGTTCATCTGTTGCCGGTTTTACCCGATGGACATGTGGACCTTCAGCACCTCGAAAAACTGCTGGCGGAGCTGAAAGAGAAAACGCTGGTCGCCCTGATGCACGCGAACAATGAAACCGGTAACCTGCTCGACATTCAGAAAACAGCGGAGATCTGTAAAAAATATTCAGCCATTTTTTTTTCTGATACCGTTCAAACGCTGGGTCATTATGCATTTGATCTGAGCAGGCTCCCCGTGCATTTTATTACCGGGGCTGCTCATAAATTTCACGGACCGAAAGGCGCCGGCATTCTGTATATCAATGAAGAACTTAAAGTAAAACCCAATATCCACGGTGGCGCCCAGGAAAGAAATATGCGGGCGGGCACGGAAAACGTATACGGTATTGTGGGCTTCGCTAAAGCGCTGGAACTCGCAACCGGCCGCATGAAAGAAGAAACGGATTATATTAACGGACTCCGGATTTATATGGCCGATGAATTGAAAAAAGCGATCCCGGGTGTGCAGTTTAATGGCGATGCTTTCGGCAAATCACTGTACACCATTTTAAGTGTTAGTTTTCCGCCATCAGAAAAAGCGGAAATGCTGCTGTTCAATCTTGATATAAATCATGTCTGCGCTTCCGGGGGCAGCGCCTGCACGAGCGGGGCGCAACAGGGTTCACATGTGATCCGGGCCATCTATCCAGGCTCCGACCGTACCACGGTGCGTTTTTCCTTCAGTCGTCACAATACCAGAGCCGAAATAGACGAAGTGATCAAAAAACTTCAATCACTTGTTGCGTAAAGGGCATAAAAAAATCCAGTCACTACGCTGGATCTTTTTATGTGTTTTAGTAATTATTTTCGAAGGGATCAAGATGGATCTTGGACCAAAAACGGGCTCTTCAGCCGCAAATTTACATTTATTCTTCTTTCGATTTTCAATTTGTATTCAAAACTTTTTCACAGTTTCTCCTTTCCCGGAATGTTAACATTTTTTTTCAGCACTGTTAATGACTGGCGACAATTACGAGCTGATTTTTAACATTCTGGCCATTGGCTGTCAGTCTGGCCACATAAGTTCCTGTCGGCAGATTACCTGATCTTGAGATTTCTGTACTCTCGCGGCCGCTCAATGAATCCCAATTTGTTTCACTGATTTTTCTGCCGGAAAGATCAAAAAATTCCAGTTTGGCACTACGCAGCGTTTTATCAGATTCCACAAAAATGGTATTGTTCTGAACAAGAGTCGGATATATCTTCGTTCCGGCAACAATATTATTGTTGATCTGGGCAACCGGAGTCTGATTCATATAACCGTTCTTACCAATTACTTTTACGCGGTAATATGAAGTTCCTGATATCGGATTCTTATCTGTGTAGCTATACTGCAATTCATAGTCGTTCGTATTGATACCCATTTTAGAGGGTACATTATCTATGGCCGTGAAATTCATGCCGTCACCGCTTCTTTGAATTTCATAATGGTCAACACCGGATTCCATCATCGTTACCCAACTAAGGTCAACATCTTTCTGATCTGTAAAAACACCTTTAAAATTAGCGAGGGTAATCGGCAGGATGGCACCACCGGAAATATTAAAGCTGATCCGGTTTCCACCTGCGTTTTCATAATATTCAAGCACCATATTATATGTTCCACTAAGGGTAGCCGAATAAGTTGTTGTATTATATCCCTGGTCGTTCCATTTATTTATCACAAAAGTGGCTCCTCCGTCCAGACTTAACCGGTAACCGTCGTCGCCTCCGACCGTTATGGTATAAGAACCGTTAGGCAGGATACTTTTTAACCGGTAGCGTGCACTAAACTGGGTCGTGTTGATCGAGCATTCGCTGGTCCCGTACGTAACGTTATCGCCGCCAAAACTTTCGTCAAAATTCGCTGATAAAGCAGAACCTTCGTTCACATATCCTTTGTACACATTGAAATTCGTTCCGCCATAAATATATCCGTTCCATTGATTATTGGTTCCGTAAATGGCCGTATTTCCACTTCCTGTACATGAGGTTACCACATCAAAGGAAATTCGGTTGTCACCAAAATTTTCAAAATATTCCACAACCATATTGTAAGTGCCATTCAAATGAACATTATACGTTGTGGCAATATAACTCTGGGTATTCCACATATTAACCGCCCAGGTAACTCCGCCATCCAGGCTTAAGCGGTAACCATCATCACCGCCCACCGTAAAAACATAATCAGCATCCGCAAAAGTCTTGGTTAATTTATATCGTACACTGAATGTATCGGTCAGTACAGAACAACCCATCGTTGCATAATTCACGCTGGCACCGGTAAAGCTTTCGTCAAAACTCGGGCTCGCGGCAGCTCCTTCGTTCACATATCCTTTATACCGGTCGAAATTGGATCCGCCATATACATACCCGATCCAGACATTGCTGGTTCCGTAGGTAATTTCATCCCCGGCAGGCGTACAGGCCGCCTGGCTGATAGTCGATGTAATGATAAGGGCGATAAAGAAGAAAATAGTTTTCATAAAAATGGATTCCTCCTATAATTCCAACCCCTGTGCCATAACGGTAACATGTTAAATATCAGCTTATTACGAGGGTATTTGGAATAGATGTTTTTCCCAGGAAGGGAAATTCAGGGGGTAAATTGGAATGGCGGCTGGTGGTTCGGCACAAATCAGATAATTTCCGTTCCCAAATTCCCCGTCGGTGATGAAAAATGCCATAAATGCCCAGAGAATTTACTCGATCGATGTTTTACGGGGAGCAGTCATGATCATCATGGCCCTGGATCATGTCAGGGACTATTTTCATTATACGGCTTTTACAGACAGTCCGACCAATCTGGCGACTACAACCCCCCTGTTATTCTTTACCCGTTGGATTACTCATTTTTGTGCACCTACTTTTTTATTTCTGGCGGGGATTTCAGCCTACCTGACGGGGCAGAAAAAAACAAAAAAAGAATTAAGTCTGTTTCTGATAAAACGGGGTGTCTGGCTGGTCCTGGTTGAAGTACTGATCGTGAGCCTTGCCTGGACATTTAATCCCGGTTACAATATTCTGATCCTCCAGGTTATCTGGGCGATCGGCATCAGCATGATCATACTGGGTGTTCTGATCTGGCTTCCGGTGAATCTGATTCTTATCACAGGTCTGCTGATTATTTGTTTTCATAACCTGCTGGATGCTGCGGAAGTCAGCCGCCACGGAAAACTGGGTCTCTTCTGGGAACTGGCGCATGATGGAAATTTTACAGAACTGAAGCTGGTCCCCGGGCATATAGCGCTGATCGTTTATGCTTTTTTACCCTGGACCGGAATCATGTTACTGGGATACGGAATGGGAAGAATTTTTACAGCCGGCTTTCCGTCCGGCCGGCGAAGAAGATTACTATACGCATCCGGTGCCGCCGCGCTCCTTGTTTTTCTTATATTCCGCTCCATGAATCAATATGGTGATCCTTCACACTGGTCAATGCAAAGGTCTGAACTTTTCTCCTGGCTGTCTTTTATCAATGTCACCAAATACCCGCCCTCAGTTGATTATATTGCCCTTACGCTCGGTGTCGCAATGTTAGCACTGGCCTTACTGGACCGCGTTTCCAAAAATGCATTCTCCTTTGTGCGTGTATTCGGCCGGGTTCCCTTCTTTTACTATGTGGTGCACCTTTTTCTGATTCATATCATGACGGTGATTTTATTTTATGTGCAGGGATACACTTCAAAAGATATTGCGCCCCAGCACAGCCCGTTTCTTTTCCGTCCGGATAATTTTGGATTTGGTCTGGCCGGTGTGTATCTGTTATGGATCTCTGCTATTCTGATATTATATCCGGTTTGTGCCTGGTACGACCGGTACAAAAGAACACACAGGCAATGGTGGCTTAGTTATGTTTAGTTTATTGAAGCAGCCCTTTGATCTCATTTAATTTAAGCAGGGCTTCTACCGGTGTGAGCCGGTTGATATCCAGCTCGCGGAGCATTTTTCGAATCTGTTCGAAGGTTTCTGTATGGGCGTCGAAAATAGATAACTGTAATCGGGGAGATGCTATTTTTTTTATGCCTTCCTTCAGGCTATCTGATTCTCCGCCGCGGCTTTCTTCCAGTTGTTTAAGTATCTGGTTGGCGCGTTCGATCAGGGAAGCTGGCATGCCCGCCATTTTTGCAACATGTATTCCAAAACTATGTGTGGATCCGCCCGGTGCGAGTTTACGCAGGAATATGATCTTGTTGCCGAGTTCCCGGCTGGTGATATGATAATTTTTAATGCCCGGGAATTTATTCTCCAGTTCATTCAGTTCATGATAATGTGTCGCAAACAGGGTTTTGGGTTTGAAGGTCGACTGATGGAGAAATTCAGCGATGCTCCAGGCTATCGAGATACCATCGTAAGTCGACGTGCCTCGACCGATTTCATCCAGAATTATCAGGCTTCGGGTCGTGATATTATTTAGAATGCTGGATGTTTCGTTCATCTCGACCAGGAAGGTCGATTCGCCACCGCTTACATTATCCGACGCTCCCACGCGGGTAAAAATTTTATCGGTAAGCGGAATCATTGCCCGGGCTGCCGGAACGAAACTGCCCATATGACTCATCAGCGTGATCAGTGCAACCTGCCGGAGAAGGGCCGATTTACCACTCATATTCGGCCCCGTAAGAATAATGATCTGCTGGTTCAGGGGGTCCAGTGTCAGATCGTTTGCAATATAGGTTTCTCCGGCCGCCATGTTTTTTTCGATCACCGGATGCCGGCTTTCCGTCAGCTCCAGAACACTGTCTTCCCGGATAACCGGCTTCTTATAATTGTAGCGAAGTGCGTTGCCGGCAAAACAAAGCAGGCAATCCATAGTCGCCAGCGCCGAACTGTTTACCTGCATGGGTGCAATATAATTCCGGAGCTCCATCATGAGATTATCATAAATACCGGCTTCAATCAATTGTATTTTTTCTTCTGCACCGGTTATTTTTTCTTCATATTCTTTTAGTTCGGGTGTAATATATCTTTCCGCGTTTGTGAGCGTTTGTTTTCGTACCCAGCTGGCCGGTACTTTATTCTTATGTGAATTAGTGACTTCCAGATAATAGCCAAACACATTATTATAGCTGATTTTCAATGAAGAGATTCCGGTGAGCTGGGATTCTTTCAGTTGCAGCTCAGCCAGGTATTGTTTACCGTTGGAAGCGATATTTCGAAGCATGTCCAGTTCCTGATCCACACCGGCACGGATCAGATTTCCCTTGTGGGCGAGCACGGGTGGGTTTTCTACCAGCTCGGCCAGGATCCGGTCAGCGATTGACAAACAGGGATCCAGTAAACTCACTAATCTTTCCAGATAAGGTTCCTGATTTCCGGAACCGAGCTGGCGGATAAGCGCAATTTCCCGGAGTCCGCGTCCCAGTTGAAGCATTTCCCGCGGACTTATTTTTTTCGACGGAATGCGGGAAAGCATCCGCTCCATATCTCCGCAATTTTTTATATGCTGATTCAACGCAGTACGGAGATCGGGTTCGCGGATAAAAAATTCCGTAAGATCGAGTCTTTCACGGATAGGATTTATATCCTTCAGCGGCATGAGCATCCATCGTTTCATCAGCCGGGCACCCATGGGAGAAACGGTATTGTCCAGCGTTTGTAATAACGAAAAAGAATTTTCACCGTTGGGCAGGAGCTCCAGGTTACGGACGGTGAACTGGTCCATCCATAAATGATTTTCCCTGTCCAGCCGTTGAATGGTTGTAATATGCTGCAGATTCGGATGCTCGGTATCCTTCAGGTAGTGAATGATCGCACCCGCCGCAATGATACCCTGGTGCAGCGATTCAATCCCATAGCCTTTTAATGAATGTGTCTGAAAATGTTTTAGCAGGTTTTCGCGTGCATAATCTTCATCAAATACCCAGCTTTCCAGCGAATAGGTGTAAAATCGTTCGCCATGTGTTTCTTTAAACGTTTTCTGCTGGTTTCGCTGAAAAATCACTTCCGCCGGTTTCAGTGTCTGAAGCAACTGGTCTGTATATTCAGCAGGACCTTCTGTTGTAAAGAATTCGCCCGTGGAAATATCCAGAAATGCAATACCCCGGATAGTATCTCCAAAATGAATAGCTGCCAGGAAATTATTGCTCCGGTGTTCCAGGAGTTTGTCCTGCGTCGCGGTGCCGGGGGTTACCATTTCCGTGACACCCCTTTTCACGATGCCCTTGGCGAGTTTGGGATCCTCCAGCTGATCGCAGATAGCGACCCGGTATCCGCCTCTTACCAGTTTATGTAAATAGGTGTCGAGCGCGTGATGTGGAAAACCCGCCAGTTCGCTGGAATCAACGGAACCGTTGTTGCGTTTGGTGAGGGTTATGCCAAGGATCCGTGAAGCGTGGATGGCGTCTTCACCAAAGGTTTCATAAAAATCCCCGACCCGGAACAACAGGATGGCATCGGGATATTTTTGTTTTATCGCCCGGTGTTGCTGCATCAGGGGAGTGTCTGCT
>Ga0206904_1203_pt1 | contig 13586 bp, 13 predicted proteins | sample Alteio_BWOrgHeat_42_FD_152981 | JGI IMG/M metagenome (GOLD analysis project Ga0206904, IMG submission 152981) | Enriched cells from forest soil in Barre Woods Harvard Forest LTER site, Petersham, Massachusetts, United States -... | ecosystem: Environmental > Terrestrial > Soil > Temperate forest >...
TGATAGAGTTAAGTTTTACACCGCGCAATACCGCTGATATGCTTTTTGTGGGTAAGCTGTATATAACACTTGATGGTAACTATGCCGTAGAAAAGGTTGAACTTTCTATCAATAAAAACATCAATCTTAACTTTGTTAACTCGATGAAGGTTAATCAGGAATTTGAGCAAAATCCTGATGGTCGTTTTCACCTGAGCAAAAGTACCACACTGGCTGATTTTGGCTTAACCAAAAATAAAAAAGGCGGCTTATTTGGTATAAGGACTATTACTTACGGAAACTATATAATTAACAAACCTCATCCTGATACCACTTATCAGCACCAGGAATTTGCAGAATCGGATGAGATAAAGCACAAAAGCGATCAGTTTTGGGCTGAAAACCGTTTGGATACGCTTAGCCTTGCAGAATCAAAAGTTTATAAGAATGTAGATAGCTTAAGAAACATGCCATCGTTCAGGCGTACGCTTGATATTGCCACACTTTTATTAGCTGGTTATAAAGGCTTTGGCGGATTTGAATTAGGCCCTGCCAATACATTTTACAGCTTTAACCCGGTTGAAGGTTTTAAACTACGTGTTGGCGGGCGTACTACACCAGAGCTAAGCAAACGCTATTATTTTGAAACCTATGGAGCTTATGGTTTTAAGGATGAACGTTTTAAATACTTTTTAAGCGCTACATACTCGCTTAACAATAAGTCCATCTATAAGTTCCCTCAAAATTATGTGAGGATAAGTACCCAGTACGATACCCATATTCCGGGCGCCAACTTACAATTTGTTCAGGAGGACAACTTTTTGCTATCATTTAAGCGTGGTGCAAATGATAAATACCTGTATGACAGAAGCTATAACTTTGATTACGTACATGAATACGAAAATCATTTCTCCTATCATTTTAGCCTGAAAAACTTGAATCAGGCACCTGCAGGCTCGTTATATTTCTTAAACACGGTTGGGGGTAATACATCGAATATTGTTAAGGACCTGACTACAACAGAAGCTGGTTTGAGTTTAAGATATGCACCCAATGAACAGTTTTATCAGGGTAAAATATATAGAATCCCTGTACCAAGCAAATATCCGGTACTTGAACTGGATTATACCGCAGGTTTAAAAAATGTTTTAAAAAGCGGTTATGGTTATCAAACGCTTCATGTGCAAATGGATAAGCGTTTCTATCTTTCCTTTTTAGGTTATGCTGACGTACGGGTTGAAGCAGCACAGTTATTTGGCCAGGTACCTTATCCATTGCTTAATATATTCCGCGCCAACCAAACTTATGCTTATGACTTATATTCTTACAACTTAATGAACTTTTTAGAGTTTGTTAGCGACCGTTATGCAAGCATAAACATTGATCAGCATTTTGTTGGTTTCTTCTTTAATAAGATACCATTGTTTAAAAAATTAAAATGGCGCGAGGTAGCATCATTAAAAGCAATCTATGGCGGCTTAAGTGATCAAAACAATCCTTCACTTCATCCGTCTTTATATCAATTCCCTGTAACAGCAGCAGGCCAGCCCATAACATATGCCTTAGGCAAAACCCCTTATGTTGAAGGAAGTATTGGCATTGAAAATATTTTTAAATTTGTACGTATTGACCTGGTTAGGAGGTTTACTTACTTAGACCATCCTGATGTGTCGAAGTTTGGTATCCGTACAATGGTAAAATTTGATTTCTAAAATATTGGCACAATAGTAAATGGAACAGCAAACATCCGTACGCAACAGCCTTCAACTGGGTATTTATAGGGTAATAGACCCTGTAGTTAAAGTTTTTATAAAATTGGGCCTCACCCCTAATGCAGTAACATCCATTGGGTTTGTGCTGAATGTAGGTGTAGCGATAATTTTTATTATTGGCGCCGAAGAAGGTAACCGCGGCGATTTAACCTATGTAGGCTGGGCAGGCGGTTTAATACTATTTGCCGGTTTATTTGATATGCTCGACGGGCAAGTAGCACGTTTAGGAAATATGAAATCGACATTTGGCGCACTGTACGACTCGGTATTAGACCGTTACAGCGAGCTGATCATGTTTTTAGGTATCTGTTATTATTTAGTTGGCCATCACTATTTTTTAAGCTCCATATCTGCCTTTATTGCCTTAATTGGTTCAATGATGGTAAGTTATGTAAGGGCGCGCGCCGAAGGCCTTGGAATTGAGTGTAAAGGCGGTTTAATGCAACGCCCTGAGCGTGTAGTAACCATTGGCTTATGTGCCATGCTTTGCGGGCTTACCTCTTTGTACATTGGCGGCGATTATAAGCTTTATATCCCGGGGATAAAATTTCATGTGTTTGAAACCATGTCGATATTTACAATCCCTATTGCTGTAGTAGCTGTGCTTACAAATATCACTGCCTTTAAAAGGCTGATGGATGCTAAGAAATCCTTAATGGATCAACAGCAATAATATACCCGAAACAGGTTATAAGTATTTATACTTTAATAGTCAGGGTAGGAAGAAAATATCATATCTTCGTAACAATTACATTAAATGGCTTACAGTTTACCAAAACTTTGCTAAAATTGATGTAATAATTAAAAATCAGAAATTGAATAGCAGGCTGAGAAATTTAAACATTTTAAACCCTGAGCAGTTATGAAAAAGAACTATGTTTCCAATTCACAGGAGTCTGTGAGAATGTTTAAAAGTGATCTTTTAGAGGGTTTATCTAAAGTCCATTTCACTGTTCCCTTATACATCTTTGTACCGGTTATAGGTTTTTGTGTTTACAAGGATTTTGAAAACTCATTAGGTGTTATTAAGTTTATTGAACTGTTTATTGCCGGGCTCTTCGTATGGACGCTGGTTGAATATATAATGCACCGTTTTGTGTTTCATTATATGCCGCCAGATAAACCATGGGCTTTAAGAATGCACTTCATTTTTCACGGCGTTCATCATGATTACCCAAGCGATGCCAAGCGTTTGGTATTACCGCCATCGGTAAGTATACCATTAGCAACCGGGTTTTACTTTTTATTTAATGCCCTGTTGCCCACTAATTATGTTTTTGGATTTTTTCCCGGCTTTATATTAGGCTACCTGTTTTATGATATATCGCATTATGCTATACATCATTTTAACTTTAAAGGTAATATCTGGAAAAAAATAAAACAGCACCACATGCTGCATCACTACCAGGATCCCGGTAAAGGATATGGTGTAAGTTCGCCGCTTTGGGATAAGGTTTTCGGCTCTGACTTCATTAAAAAATAGCATGACAGATGCTGTTGGCGATGCAGTGAAGATCAATGTACGATCTGTAATTATTGTTTTAGCAATATCATTATTTTATGTACTGTTATCAACATTGCTGGTAGGTTTTAAAACCGATCAATTAGTGCTTGTTGGTATATTTAATGCTGCATTTTTCCTTTCGCCCATAAGCCGCAAATTCATTATAGGTTTTGCCATATTTATAGTTTACTGGATCATCTTCGATTATATGAAGGCTTTTCCAAACTATAATTACAACACAGTACACATTGCCGATTTATACAACCTCGAAAAACACATTTTCGGGATACATTTTAATGGTAAACTTTTAACGCCAAACGAATACTGGCGGGTTAATGGCAATACGGTAATAGACATTGCTGCAGGCATCTTTTATCTCTGCTGGATTCCGGTTCCACTTGCATTTGCGGCCTTCCTGTTCTTTAAAAACCGGAAGCAATTTTTATATTTTTCATTAACCTTTGTTTTAATAAACTTTATTGGGTTTGTGGTTTATTACCTTTATCCTGCTGCCCCACCATGGTATGTAGAATATCATGGCTTTGCCTTTCATGCCAAAACTCCGGGAAACACGGCCGGCCTTGTAAAATTTGACAACTACTTCCACGCTGGTATCTTTAAGTCTATCTATTCAAAGGGATCAAATGTATTTGCAGCTATGCCTTCGCTTCATTCATCATATCCTGTAGTTGTTTTATATTATGGCATTAAAAACCGCCTGGGATTAATCAATATATTCTTCGCAATTGTAATGTTAGGTATATGGTTTACTGCTGTATATGCAAGTCATCATTATATATTAGATGTACTGGCAGGTATAACCTCTGCAATTGTTGGCGTTGCAATCTTCAACACGTTAATTACCCGTGTAAAATTCTTCAGGGAGTTTGTGGATCGATACGAAAAGAAAATTCGTTAATTAAGCAATTCCACTATCCATTTTAGTAGTCCTTTCTGTACTAAATACTTGTCAGCCTACTTAAAAAATGCCCGGTTACCAACATCTGTTAATATATTTTTCTTGTTTGAATTTTTGAGAATTTTGGCAGATAATTTCACTTCGCAATAAATTATTTATTAAGACGAAAAATTAGTGATTATTAAACTCACATAACTTATTATAGGCACATTTTTTGAATACTATATTTATATTTATATCCCTTGTGCCGGAAATAGCTTATGAAAAAAACTATTACGCTATTATTTTTACTATTCATCTGCTTTAAGCTATCAGCAATTGCACGTTACGCCGATACTGATAAAACGGTAAGGCCCGACACCCAAAAACAAGCAATAACTGAAAGTTTGGGCACTAAAGTACGCTTACCCAGCCCTGATACCGTTAGTTTCTTTGCGTCGATAAGCAGAGCTGATGTCGATTTTTCCATACCGTCACGTCATCAAAATAACTTTAGTTTAGCAGCAATAAGGCATTATCCCGATAGCCTTAACTTCTCTATACCTGTTAACCATAAAAATGATTTCAGTTTGCAGGCTATCACACATTACCCGGATAGTTTAAACTTCTCGAGTCTTGCCAAATATGCCGACAGTTTAACTTTTGCTGATCCCCGCGTGGCAGACAGTTTAAGAATTGCAGCCTCGTTAATGCGCCAGGACAGTATGAAATTTATGACTTACAGAGCCTTGAGCGATAGCGTTAAAAAGCAATTGACCCAGATGAGCCTCGACAGCCTTAAACAACAATTAAAGCTTCGTGAAAAAGACTTATTTAAAGGGCACATCTATAACGAAATAGCAAGCCGCTATCTTGATTATGATACCATTAGCAATAAAGCAACAAGACTGAACTTACAGAATAAAGCATTAAACTATACTATGCTGGCGCTGCACCAATATTCGTATTTCAATGATACTACAGGCCTGCGTTTGTCATTCGACCACCTCACGAAGGTTTACATGGCTCAGAAGAAATACAGCCAGGCAAAATGGTTTATCCTGCAGTCAAATTCCCTTTCAAGAGCTAAAAAAGATCCGCCTAATATAGTGGCATCATTAATCACCTTATCCACCATAAAAAGTGATCTGAACGATTATACGCTTGCTATGCGAGATCTGAATGAGGCGCTTCAAATTTCCATTGATAACCATTTTCCTAAAATAGAGTCGGAGGTATTAAGAAATTTTGCATTGCTTTACAGCAGGCTTAAAAATTATCCAAAGGAAGCTATTGTATTAAAAAAGCGAGATTCCATAGAGGAGAGTATCCGCAAAGATGAGGAAGCAAAAATGCTTGCGCTTATAAATGCTAAGGATTCAATCGAAAAGAAAAAGGCAGATTCAGTACAAAACAAAAAAAAAGTATTTACCTCAAATACCAGGAAGCTCTACAAAAACAACTCCTCCAAAAAAACAGCCTCATTGTAATACTGATAATTGTAATTCTACTAATTGTTATTGCAGTATTTATTTACAAAAAGAAACGCAGCAATTGGCGGGCGGGAATAAGGCGTCCAAAGCGGTAGTATAAAAGCCGAATGCGCAAAGCAAAAAGTTTTTCATATCGGCTTAATTATAAGCTTCTTTATACTAAACTTTCGTTAAATTTATTTGTCAAAATAATCATGAAAGTTTTAGTAAAAGGATTGTTTATAGTCCTCTCCATATTTTCTTATCAAAAAACATTTAGCCAACAAACTGGTGGCGCCGCCGAGTTTCAGCGGGAGTTTTTAGAGAATATTAATCACACGCGGCAAAAGGGCTGCACCTGCGGTACTACTTATATGCCGCCTGCTCCACCCCTAACCTGGAATGATGCATTGGAAATTGCAGCCATAGGCCATGCAACTGATATGTTCAACAAAAGCTATTTTAGCCATACAAGTAAAGATGGCCGGAACATGCAAAGCAGGATAGCTGCTGCCGGATATACATCCAAAGGTTATAAGAGCTTTATGATAGGCGAAAACATAGCCCAGGGGCAACAAAGTATTGCCGAGGTAATGCAGGGCTGGTTTAAAAGCCCTGGCCATTGCCGGAACCTGATGAACCCAGGATTTAAAGAAATTGGAATTGCATTATATAACGGCTATTGGGTACAGGACTTTGGTGGCAGGGAAGCTTTCTCCGCCGAAGAGCAAAAGTTAATGAAAAGCGGTAGATATAAGCTAATTGAAAAAGTTAATTAAATGAATATTGTTTAAAGTTTGATCTTTATACTTATATTCATTCTCAAAATAACCTAACCTTACGACAATGTTTGATCCAAACAAAAAAATCAATCCTTTTGAAAAATTAGCTGATCACCATAGTGACGCACTCCGTTTCATTAATAATCAACTATCAAAGATAGATAAGGACAAGATTTCAATTGAACAGGTTATCTCTTCAATTAGTGATTATTTTATTGAAATCACCGGAGAAAAATCTAAGGCTATGGATTCTATATATTATGCTGCCTTATGTGAAATACAAAACAAAAGGGATGAATCGATTACGGAAGTTTTAAAGAAAGCTGAAATTAGCAATAAAGCTATTGAATATATAGAATCCATTCGGAAATTAGATTCCAATGACCCCAATACACTTTTATCCGAAATTGAAAAAATAGAACAGGCGGTTTTAAACTCCAATCTTGGATTAAGAGACGCCCGACACATATTATTTTATTCAGCTATAGCCAAAGGGAGTGTAAAATATTGGAGTGAAGAACAAAAGAGTAAAAAATCATTTTGGAAACGTTTCTTTGGTTCTATAAAAAAATTACCCTGGAGAGCTGATGCTGATGAGGGCTTAAAAGAAGCTGCAAAGACGGGAATTGAATCTCTTTTACTTCCAGTAGCACCACACATAACTATAGGTGTTATCATGGTTAAAGTTATTGGTGGAGCAGTTATTGGTTCAATCTCGGAATATATTCACGAAGCTGAATCAAATAAACAGAAGAACACAGCCGAGGAACATCGAAAAAACTTAAAGGGTCCTAAACCGAAATTCCGTGATCAAGAATGAGACTAATATCGGAACTATTTAATAATATCATTTTTTTCTTTGGGTCCGCGTTTGTAAATAATCAGCCCGTTTAAAAAATTACGCAGTATCTGATCGCCGCAGGGTTTAAAGTTTGGATGGTCTTCCTTACGGAATATTGCACCAAGCTCCGTTTTGGTAATTCTGAAATTGGCGAGGCTCAAAACTTCTATAATATCATCATCTGTAAAATGCATAGCTACCCTTAGCTTCTTCATGATATCATTATTGCTCATATCCTTTATAGTATTGTTATATTGAAATTTCGATTTTTACTTTTTTGTTTTTTATTTTTTCGGATTTAAGGAGACTTACCGTCCGCTCAATGCGGTTGCGCTTCACTGCTGCGTATGAGGAATGATCTAGTACTTCTATCAATCCTAAGTCCTCTTTTGCCAGCTCCCCCTTTTGAAGCAGCAGGCCTACGATATCAACCTTATTTACCTTATCTTTTTTTCCTGCTGCGATATATACAGTAGCCCATGGGGTTGATTTAGGAATGACTGGATTTACAGGTAACTCTTCTATCTCAGGGGCTTGTTTTAAATAAGCAAGTTTTTCATCCTCAGTTAATATCAAGTACGACGTTCCTTTGGCATGCATCCGTGCAGTGCGACCATTACGGTGCAAAAAAGCCTCCTCGTTATGTGGCAGCTGATAATGCACTACATATTCTATCTCTGGTATGTCAAGCCCCCGCGATGCAAGGTCAGTAGTAATCAGTAGCCTGTGACTTCCATTCCTGAATTTCAGTAAAGCCCTTTCCCTGTCTTCCTGTTCCATTTTACCATGAAAAATATCATGCACAAGGCCCCTGTTCCATAATAAGTCGCTTATTCGTTCTACAGCATCACGATGATTGCAAAAAACCAATGTGGCCTTATCCCCTATTTTGCAAAGTAATGAAAACAGGGTATCCAGTTTATCAGCAGCAGGCGAAATAACGGCTTTTAGTTTAAGATCAGGTACGTTGGTTTTATTTTGCAGAAAATCAATCTCAATAGGATTATTGATGCCAGTAAATGCCGGGATCTCCTGCATCTGGGTAGCCGAAGTAAGGATTCGTTTCTTTAAGTGCGTTAACTGTCGGATGATATAAGTCATATCATCCTGAAAACCGAATTCAAGCGCCTTATCAAACTCGTCCAGTATCAGGGTATGAATGGTATCAGTTGTAAAGCTCTCCCTGCGAAGATGATGTCCTATTCTTCCTGGTGTACCTATTAAAATTGCAGGTGGCTGAGAAAGGTTGTTCCGTTCAATTTTTACAGAATGGCCACCATAGCAGACATTTACTTTAAAGCCACTGCTAATGGTCTTAAATACTTGCTCAATCTGCAAAGCCAGTTCTCTTGATGGCACTAAAATAAGCACCTGTACGGTTTGTATTTCGTGATCTAAAAGAGATAATAACGGCAATAAGAAACCTAATGTTTTTCCTGAGCCAGTTGGAGAAAGCAAAATTACATCACCTTTTTTTGCAGCATTAAGCGCAGCATGCTGCATTTCGTTCAATTCGGTGATCTTTAGCTTTTCGAGCGCTTTTTTTATCATTTGTGCAAAGATACACAAATAAGCCGACGAGCTTAAAGCTCAAACTTCCCTAAAAAAATGCACTCAGTAAAAAGAAAAGCCCGATTACTGCAAAACCCATACTCCCAAGCCATAGGCCTTTCCGTTTGGTGATAATAGATATGGCGCCAATAGCAATAGCAACCTGAAAAAGCGTAACCGCTTTTGCCAGAATACTATGTTTTACGCCATGTTCATCACTTTCTTTTTGAAAGGCCTTGGCTTCTTCCATTATTTTGGCTTGTTCCTTTTTATTTGCTTTTATCTTTACAGTATCAGCAGGAGCGGGTGTTTTCCCCATTGCAAGCAGTATTTTATTGGATGATGCCAGCAATTCTGTTTTAATACCTTTTGCCTGGTAAAATGCCCACTGGTCTGACGAGCGCATTTGGGCCAGCATAGCCTCATCAGCATGATTGCCTGCCAAAAGGCCTGCAACGGCTGCTAATACTGCAATAAGCGCCGTACTGAGCGCCACATACAATACCCATTTCTCCTTTCCTTCCGAAAGGATATGATGTGCATGTTCATTGCTTTGTTCGTGAATTTTTTCTGAAAAGTTTTCTATCTCGTCCATATATTATAAACAATATAAAGGTTTATTGAAGTTTGTCAGGATCAGCCCCTTCAGGGTCTTTATAGTTTTTAATGAATGTTGCTATTTTGGCAACTTCTTCCCATGTAAATTCATCGAAGCCATCATAGTTCCACTCATTCATTTCATTATCAAAGGTTATATCACCCATTCCTACTACGCCATCTGTTAGTTTAAAAACACCTGTTGCATAAAAATCACCATTGGGCAACTGTGTATTAACGGGTGTTATAGTAAGATCGATTGGGCCTTGATCGGTATCGATCGTATAATTTACCTGATTTATCATTATTGAGGGCTTATAACTACAAAAGTAGCTTAATTTTATTTGTATTGCTCATTCATTTTCAAGCCAGCAAAAACTTTGCCTGCAACATCATTTCTACATAAAATCTTGCAACAATAATAATAAGTTTGCATTGGTTCATGGGTTACCTGTTCATTGGTTCATTGGTCTGCTTTTAAATACCAAATCAAACACTAATGAGCTAATAAAATCGATGAACCAGTGGATCTAAAAGGATGAAATTAACGATATACGGAGCAGCCCGGCAGGTAACCGGAAGCATGCATTTGCTGGAGGTTGGCCAATTTAAAATATTAGTGGATTGCGGGCTTGATTATGAAAAAGACCGCAACATACAGGCTAACGAGGATTTCCCTTTTAAGCCGGAGGAGATTGATGTAGTTGTATTAACGCATGCACATATCGATCATTCAGGTAATTTACCCACCCTTGTGCGTTTAGGTTTTAACGGGCAAATATTATGCACCCCTCCAACTGCTGACCTGACTGAGCTTTTGTTGCTCGATTCTGTAAGCATATTTATGCGTAAGGCTGATAAAGGCCGTAAACATCGTAAAGGCAAGTTCAACAGTGGTGCACAACCCTTGTATCTGCAAAAGCATGTGATGGATACAGTAGACCGCTTTGTAACCATCGGCTTTAACAGACCATTTAGTATTAACGGTAGTATTGAACTTACTTTCATCCCTGTTGGGCATTTATTAGGCGCTGCTGCAGCTGTATTTAAAATAGATGATGACGGCAGTGAAAAATCAATTGCGTTTACGGGTGATATTGGCCGCAAAAACTATCCGGTTCTTGATGACCCGGAATCATTACCCCCTGTAGATTACCTGGTTACAGAATCCACCTATGGAGGTAGGCTTCATACCAAAGATAAAACTGTTGAACAGGCCCTCGTTGAAACCATTGAAAAAGCTTGTATTAAAGAACAGGGACGTTTAATAATCCCAGCGTTTAGTATCGGGCGTACCCAATCATTGGTTTATGCGCTGAATAAGATATTTAGCAGTGGCTTATTACCACCTGTAAAGGTGTTTGTTGATAGCCCGCTGGCAATTAGGTCTACCGAGGTATTCCGTAAGTATCATTACCTGGTAAATAAGGAGGCTCAGGAGTTTTATCAAAAACAAGGCGATGAATTCGAGTTTGAAAACCTGGTTTATGTTGAAACCCTGAAAGACAGCCGACAGGTTTCTAATTATTATGAGCCTTGTATAATTATCTCTTCGGCAGGTATGCTTGAGGGTGGCCGTATCCAGGATCACTTGTTTTATAACATTCAGAATTACTATTGTACCATATTATTTATCGGCTATTGTGCAAAAGGGACGTTGGGGCATCGCTTATTGCGGGGCGATTCTATTGTACATATAAAAGACCGCGACCTCGCTGTTTATGCCACTATTAAGCAAACTGATGTATTAAGCGCTCACGGCGATCATGACGACCTGATGAATACTGTAAAACAGTTGGATAAAGCGAAACTCAAAAACATCTTCCTGGTACATGGAGAAACTGAAAGTATGCAGGCATTAGCCAACGCATTGGAAGGAGATGGATATACGGCTATAATACCTGAAAAAGGGGTAAGCTATTTACTTTAACGCTATTTCTCATTGCGAAACAAAAATGGCAGGAATTGAACTTATCAATTCCTGCCATTCGTATAAATTGGTGGATTTAATATCTTATTTATTAAAATGCCCAATAATCAAACTTGCAAGTTCTACGCCAATGCGCTCCTGTGCTTCGTTGGTAGCTGCGCCGATATGTGGAGTTAATGAAATTTTAGGGTGTTTTATTATTTCTTCGCGGGGCGTAGGTTCTTTATCAAATACATCTAAAGCTGCGAATGAAACCTGGCCGCTGTTTAAAGCATCTACTAAAGCAAGTTCGTCAATTAAGCCGCCTCGTGAAATATTCACAAGGCCTACTCCCTTTTTCATTTGGGCTAATTCTTCAGCGCCAATTAAGGCTTTATCTACAAATGGTGTATGCAGGGTAATGAAATCGGCAGTTTTAATGATCTCATCAAGCGTAGCTGTTTTAACAGAGGCTTTAACTTTTGTACCACCGCCTAAAACCAATTCAAGTTCAGGACTAAACGGGTAAAGATCATAAGCCAGTACATTCATACCTACACCAATAGCGATCTTTGCAACCTCGCGGCCTATACGACCAAACCCAACGATCCCTAAAGTTTTATCACGCAGTTCAATACCTTTGGCATAAGCTTTTTTCAGGTCATTAAATTTGGTATTACCTTCAACCGGCATTTTGCGGTTACTGTCAGGCAAAAATCTTACACAGCCAAACAACTGGGCAAATACCAACTCAGCCACTGATAATGATGAGGAAGCCGGTGTGTTGTATACGCCTATGCCTTTTTCCTTAGCATAGTCAACATCGATATTATCAACACCTACTCCGCCCCTGCCAATCAGTTTTAAATTAGGGCAGGCATCAATTAACGCTTTGCGTACTTTAGTGGCGCTGCGCACAGTAATGGCATCATATTCCTGTAATCTTACCGGGAGTTCTTCCTGTGGTATGTTATTAGTATCTACTATAAACCCGGCATCTTCCAGCATTTTTTTTCCTATCGGATCGATACCATCATTAGCTAATATTTTGATCATGTTATGTTAGAGATTAGAGACTAAAGATCAGAGGTTAGGAAAACAGCAGATTATGAACTAATCTCTAGCCTCTAACCTCTAATCACTTAAATTTTATTTTTTTCTGCAAATTCCTGCATGGCATCAATCAGTACATAAACACTGGTGATAGGCAATGCGTTATATATCGAAGCCCTGAACCCACCAACGCTTCTGTGGCCTTTAATGCCGATAATTTCTTTATCATCACAAAGTTTAAGGAAACCTTTTTCAAGCTCAGGATTTTCCATCACAAAGCAAACATTCATGTGTGAGCGGTCTTCAGGTACACACACAGCCTTAAACAATGGGTTACGGTCTATTTCCTCATACAATACTCGTGCTTTAGCTATATTTTCCGCTTCAATTGCTGCAACGCCACCTTTTGATTTTAGCCAGTTAAGCGTAAGCATAGAAACATAAATAGCAAAAACAGGAGGTGTATTGTACATTGATCCGCCTTCAATCTGAGTTTGATAGTTAAACATTGCGGGTATTTTACGACCTGTTTTGCCTAAAAGCGAATCTTTAACAATTACCAAAGTTACACCTGCCGGACCCATATTTTTCTGTGCCCCAGCGTATATCAATCCAAAATCAGCAACGTTGACCTTGCGGCTGAATATGTCTGACGACATATCGCAAACTAAAGGAATTGACGATTTCGGGAACTCCTGCATTTGCGTACCATAAATGGTATTATTTGAAGTGATATGAAAATACGCAGCGTCAGTTGGTATTTTATAGTCTTTAGGGATATAAGTAAAGTTGCTTTCTTTCGATGTTGCAACAATCTCTACGTCTCCAAAAATTTTGGCTTCCTTAATAGCTTTATTTGCCCAAACACCTGTTTCAAGATAAGCAGCTTTCCCACCATCGGGCAGCAGGTTATAGGGGGCTAAAGCAAATTGAGTACTGGCGCCACCCTGTAAAAACAATACGGAGTAACCGCCAGGTACGCTGAATAGCTCTTTTACCAGTTTTACTGCCTCATCCAGCACAGACTCAAACTCGGGCGAGCGGTGCGAGATCTCTAATATAGAAAGTCCGATTCCGCCAAAATCAACAACCGCAGCTGCTGCCTGTTTTAAAACTTCGTGTGGTAAAATGCCTGGTCCGGCTCCAAAATTGTGTTTCATTTTATTTAATAATTGGTTTTGTTAAATTCATAATTAATTAACAAATCGGTATTTAGATGGGCCGAAGT
>Ga0206904_1204_pt1 | contig 13564 bp, 12 predicted proteins | sample Alteio_BWOrgHeat_42_FD_152981 | JGI IMG/M metagenome (GOLD analysis project Ga0206904, IMG submission 152981) | Enriched cells from forest soil in Barre Woods Harvard Forest LTER site, Petersham, Massachusetts, United States -... | ecosystem: Environmental > Terrestrial > Soil > Temperate forest >...
TTATTTAGAATTTATCGTTGAAAATTTTATTTTTGATTATCACAATCTAAAATTATTAATACCCCTATGTTTTTTGGCGGCGGTTATTTTTACATTATCAGCATAGGCCTACCAGCCTTTTGTGTTATTCATAGTTTGCGCCGCGGCACAGAGGGCAGGTGGATCTGGATCATCATTTTTTTACCTATCATTGGTAGCCTGGTATACATTTACAGCGAGATCCTTTCAAAAAGAAGTTTTAGAAGTCCTAATATTAATGTTGGGGCAGTGCTTAATCCTGGTGGTAATATAAAAAAGCTGGAAGAGCAGCTGCGTTTTACCGATACTTTTAGCAACAGGGTAAAACTGGCTGATGCCTATCTCGCTTCCGGATTTACCGATAAGGCCGTCGAATTATACACCGCCAGCCTGACCGGAGCTTTTTCTGAAAATGAGCATGTGCTGGCACAGCTTATAATTGCCTATTACGAATTGCAGCGCTACAATGAGGTGATCCCCATTGCAAAAAAGCTTTATAACTTACCGCAGTTCGCGCGTTCAAAGGCGCACATGTTATATGCAATGTCGCTTGAAAATACAGGAAATATTGAGCTCGCTGAAAACGAGTTTAAGGCGATGAAAGGCCGCTATTCATATTTTGAGCCCCGTTATCAATACGGTCTCTTTCTATTGAGAAATGGTCGCGATAAGGATGCAGCAACTATTTTTACCGAAATGCTAAACGAGGAAGTTCATCTGAGCCCGAGGGAGCGTAAAAGTGCAGGTAAATGGTTTACACTGGCCAAAGCAGAATTAAAAAAAAATCCGGCCATGCATAGTGCCTAAGCTAAACTCTTCCGAAGTAAATTTCTGTTTGATAATGAAAACTTACCTTGCCATTATCATTATATCGCGCAAAAATATCTTTTAATATTTTTCTGAATTTCTCTCCTTCATCAGTGCTCTCAGCAGGCACATATGATGATGAAAATGCCCTGCCTAAAAAGCCGTCCTCATCAAATACCTGTACGTTTGGATACTTTGCTACTTTATAAACGCCATCTCTAAAAAACGCCTTAAAATCAATATCATTTATATTACGGTGATTTACTTTATTATAATCAACCGAATCTTGCTTCAACAGGTTCTCATAAGCAATCGAAAAATCATCCGCATCAGCTATGCGGTTATTCCATATCAAAGCAACATTGCCTTTATCAGTAAGTATCCTTTTAAATTCGGTGCGCGTATTTTCGCTATTAAACCAGTGGAATGCCTGTGCACAAACTATCATTTCAACACTTTTTGCCGCTAATGTGGTAGCTTCCGCAGTGCCTTTTATGGGTGTAAAGTTCGCATTACTGCTCAGTTGCTGTATAGCAGCCTGCTGCATGGCCTCATTAGGTTCAACTGCAGATACTTTATATCCTTTTTTAAGCAGCAGATCCGTAAAAATTCCTGTACCAGAGCCAACATCTGCAATTACAGAGCCTGCTGATAAACTACCTTCTTTTTCAAGAAAGTTCATCACTTCATCAGGATAGCCGGGCCTGTATTTTACATAATTATCAACCCGTTCAGTAAATCGCTTGGTAGGTTCAGCAGTCATTTCAAAAAATTGATCGGGTTAACTAAATGCTGATAAAAAATGCAGCTTCAAAAACATGTCCGGGTTTTAATTGCTGCACATCTTCTTTCTGGCTTATATCAACGTGTTTGTCAACTGTATCAGCGCAGCCAAGCCATGGTTCTATACAAACAAAATCAGCGCCGGGCTTTGCCCAGATGCCCAGATAATTAAAATGAGGAAATTCAACAGAAAGAGAATGATCATGCTTGTCACTCTTGATACAAACCTCGCGCGATTTTATGTTTTTAAAAACCAGCGCATCGTCTTTAAACATATCCCTGGTTAAGTAAAGCCTGCTTTTACTTGTTGCTACCGGATGTGTCTCTCCGGTAAAAAAACCCTGTGGAGACAATAGGTGCGTTACCAGTTTTTCCTCGGTCTCAAATTCCAGATAATAGTCTTCATACTTTTCGCCTGCATTAAATGGCACATTAAAAGCAGGATGTCCGCCTACTGAAAAATAAACCGTTTTTTTATCATGATTGATAAGCTTATAAGTTACCCTTAGCGCATTATCAATCAACGTATATAATATCTGAAAATCGAATTTATAAGGATATACCTGTAATGTCTTTTCGCAATTTGGCAGCGAATAGGTTACATGCACTTCATCACTCTCCAGCAAAACAAATTCCGATTGCCGTGCAAAACCATGCCTGCTCATGTGGTAGGCATTTCCGTCTACCAGCAGTTCATCATTTATGAGGCCGCCAACCACCGGGAATAAGTTTGGTGCATGCCATGGCCATATAGTAGCATCAGCTTGCCACAGATGTTCAGTTTGCGTTTCTTTATTATAAAAAGAGGTAAGCTGCGCACCTTTTGTGCTTATTTCAATTTTTAAAAAGTCATTCTCTAATTTGGCCATAGGTATAACATATTGGTACTAAAACTTTCTAAATTATGAATTTGTTTTTGAATTTAATCATGCCAAAAAAAGCAATGCCTTTGTTGGTAAATAACAAAGGCATAATAAAAACTAACTATCCACTATTTCCCCTTTAGGGGGGTCAATGGTCTCAATCATCATCCTTTTTCTTCTTCTCCAGTATCACAAAAGCGCTGCGTTTTGGGGCTGGTAAAACGGCATTTTCGCCCTTTACATATTTCCATATCACCTCGTTTAAATCCAGATCAGGCACGGCATCTTCTTTCGTAAAATTGAAATGTGCCGAGCGCAGGCTACTTTTATTATCTGCCACATTGCGTTGTTCCAGGTTAACCTGTGCAGGCTTGGTTATATAGGGTGAAAAATCAGGTTTATTTGTAAAACACTCATAAAGTGGTAAGGCAGCAGCATCGTACTGACTCATTGGTGGCAGGCCTAATATCAATTCGATAGTACGCAATACCCCCGATGTGGAATACATACTATGAACCACCGCATTGCGTTTTACATAAGGCCCTGCAACATACACGGGAGAACGGTGCGCATCAATGTGGTCGGGGCCGTTTTGAGCATCATCTTCCAGCACAAAAACTACCGACTCCTTCCAGATCGGGCTTTGTGAGAGGTGCTCAATAAAGCGGCCAACACCCTGATCATTATCAGCCACGGCTGCAATAGGCGATATCGCGCCTTTTCTTTGCCCGCTGGTATGGTCATTACATATCCTAACAGTATTAAATTGTGGGACCGCATTTATATTAACCAGTGAATCAAAATCATGCGCCCAAACTTCTTCGCGTTTTATATCTGTAATATTCAGGTCAAAGCCCGGCGCCTGTAAACAGTAGTGGTCTTTTAGCGATTTAATGTTTGGTTTGCCGTCATCAGTAAATTCACCATAAGTGCGGTAGCTTACCCCTGCTCTTTTGCAATAATCCCAAATATATCCGTCCCGCGGGTCGCCCGCTTTCCGCGTACCTTCCGAATCATAATTACCGCCTCTGCCACCGTAGCTGGTAGGCCATGTTTTTTCAATAAAGTCAGTGGCGTAAGCAGCTGTGCTCCAGTTATGCCCGTCTGCGCTAACCTCTGCATCAACATAAAAATTATCCAGCAAAACAAATTCATTTGCAATGGCGTGTAAGTTAGGTGTAACCCTGCTACCGAAGATGCAAAGTGAGGTATCGCCGTTACCTTTTGGCATATCCCCCAAAACCTGGTCATAAGTGCGGTTTTCTTTAATAATGTAGAACACATGTTTTATAGGCGATTTCTCTCCCCGTTTTCTCGGTATGGGGTTACCTTCTTCACCAGCCGAAGTTGTTGCTATTTTATTACTGAAAGGCGTATTGGCATAAACCTGTTTGGTGTATGCTTTAAGCTGAATTTCGTTCGGTGCATCAATAAACGATAACGTGCCCTTGAACAAGCCACCAATATATTGCTCTTTACTGTTTATTGCCCCTTTTTGGTAACCGCTGTTATCTGCTTTTTTAACAGGCTGCGGACCTTTGGGATTAGCCATAGAGGTAAATCCCTTACCATTAGCCACAAATACCTTGTTCCCAAGTGTTTTTACATTAGTTGGGTACCAGCCCACAGGTATAAAACCCTCGCTTTTACTTTCTCCCGGTTTGGTTACATCAAACACTGCCAGGCAATTGTTATCGGCGTTAGCTATGTAAAGCGATTTTTCATTAGCCGATAATGCCAGTCCGTTGGTAGTTGAACCGGTTAACCTGGTTGGGTAAAGGGCAGCCGTAATTACCTCCATTGTTTTACGGGTAACAGTATTAATTACCGATACCGAATTATCATTAGCGTTAGCAACAAATAAAACAGTCCCCTTTTTGTTTAGCAGCAGTTCGTTAGGATGGCTACCGGTTTTTATGTTTCCGCTAAGCGCTCCGGTATGTGTATTATAACAGCTCACCTGTTCGCCACCCCAGATAGAAATGTACAGTATTTTTTCATCAGGCGACAAAATGCAGCTATAAGCTTCGGCAGCCAGTTTAAGCCTGTTTAAAACTTTATGGCTGTTAATGTCAATTATGTATAAGGCGCTGTCTTCTTTTGTAACTGTATATAAGCGTGTGTTGCTTTTATTTACAGCTATACCCGTAGTGCAGATCTTGTTTTTGGGCCACGGTGTACCAAGCTTTATCGTATCAGCAATGCCTATTTTATTGTTTTCAATAGGGTAAACCATTATAAGGTTATCATTCCCGCCTGAAGCATACAGCGTTTTTTCATCGTGACTAAAAGCCAATCCATACCACGCTCTTTTAATGATCCTTTCATCAAGCTGTTTTTCGGTCTTGGGGTCAATTAACTGGATAGACTGTGTGCTTTGCCCGTTATTGGTAACCGCCATTAACCTTCCCGATGACGATATCTGCATATTTAAAGGCAGATCGCCCAATGGCAATGAACGCCCGGCCGGACTAAGTTTCCAGCCATTAGGTAACAATACCTGCCCTGTTTGGGCTATTTTTCCGGGAGTTTGAGCGGTGGCTTGTAAGGTGATACAAGTAATAGCAATACCGATGATGAGCCTTAGTTTCATAGAAGAAGATTTATAACTCAAAAGTAGCAATTGATTTTGAAGGATAGATACACTTAACAGAATGTTAATGTTGCATTCTTCTATTGTTATATCAACCACAAATTGGCGTATAGTCTTGGGTTAAAATTGACTCAATTAACAAAAAAGTGGGTTTACATTGGGTTTACACTTTTCAACGTTAACTATTATATAATAATCTGTTAATCAATTACTTGAATTGATTTTTAGAAGAAAAAGTGGGTTTACACTTTGTATAAATACTACTGGCTAAACGTCAATTCATAAGTGATATGACACTTGTGGGTTTAAAATTGCTGCATCATATTTTCTTACCCGAAAGATCGAGTATCAGGGTATTGTTTTTAGGGGTCATCTGTAAAACTGCTCCATTATCCGGTTTTGCAAAGCTGCCTTCAACCGTTCGTAAAAAATAGTTCATACCTTCAAATTGGCAGTCAATCCTTGTGGGGCTTATCTTTTTAAAAGGCAGTTTTGCATCGGCAGTAGTTTCGAGCTCCAAAAACCAGTTGATTGGTTGGGCTGATATCAGCTTCATTTTTACTTGCCGCGCATCAAGGTTCATCACCAATGTTCCTTTTACCGATTTTAGCGGCCAGTTTATACTCAGTTTGCCTTTTATAGCATCGCTTACAACCGGGTCTCCGCCTTCTATAAGGGTTTCTTTTCCATTAATAATGGCCTTTAATCTTAAACCTGCTATAGCCGATAGTTTGCTCCAGATATACCCATCAACAATTGGCAGTGTGAAGAATGTACACTCGTTCGAGGTAGCTTTTTCAGTTTCATAAACGGACGGAAATTGCTCGTTAAACAAATGAATATCCCTGAATCTTAAATTCCCATCTTCCCACAGTAAATTGACTCTGTAAAAGCGACTGTTAAACCAAACTGTTTTGCGGTTGCTGCCAGGCAGGTCTTCGTTTATAGTTACCGATGTTGCCGGGGTTACCTTATAATGTGTGCTGAACCACCTGCCCGATTGTTCAAGCGTCTCAACCTTTATTTTGTTCTCATTCCGAAGGCGGGCAATTAGCGGCATTTGTATCTCAAAGCCTTTAGCCATAGCATCCCAGGTAAATGAGTTTTCCTGCCCGGCTTGTGTATAGGCAAACTCCATAGATGCACCTTCAACAAATTGCTTAAAATACCAGTTAACCCAGGTCGAATCACCGCCCCCATCTTTATAAACAGGCTCAAGCGTAATTACGCCTTGTCTGTTGGTGCCCAGCCCGTTATCATATTGCCTTACCGGGTCGCTCCCCAGCATCCTGAAAATAGGCACCGGAATTTGGTTCTCTGCATTTTGAGCAGGCATGTATGAATTTATTTTACTTGGATAATAAGCCTGGTTCCAGTAACCACCCCACATAGTATAACCATCAGTGCCGTATTGGTCTTTGCAATTACTCGATGCCACTATTTTATACTTTTTGTACAAATAGTTTAAAGTGTGGGCATCAATAAACCACGAGCCTACCGATTTAGGATAATAGCCAAATATCCTTTTAAACTCAGTCATGTACACATCTGCCAGTTTATACCGTTCTTCAATGGTGTATCCTGTAGAGAAACCTATATTGGCACGCCAATCCCAGGGATAGCGGCCGCGCCATTTTAATCCGGCTTTTTCAACCATAGGCTGTGGAATTTCCCACCAGGCGCAATTTCAAAAGAATTGCGGGGTAAACTTTTCAGCAGCTTCTGGTATCTCGGATCAATCAATGCATCATATTGCAATAAAAATGTACCACCGAGTTTATACTTTTTCATCAGCTCAACCTGTTTTACAACAGTTTGATACAACACATCCTCGGTTATTTTAGGGTCGCGCGGTTCCAGCAGACGGATAAAATTAACAATGTTCACAATCTTAGGGTGATCAATATTCACCTTCTTTTTATTATCAGAAGGAGCACCTGTAAATGAATTGAACAGTATTAGGCCTGCTATCCCTGCAAAAAACAGGGCAAAGCATTTACTGATAATAGTTTTATTGAATTTATTCATGCTGATTGGTTTAAACCCCAACCGCTAAATTATCATTATGAACGGATAAATTTCAATAACCCGGATAGATATTGGTAATGAAGTATCTTATGCGGCTTTTATTTACTGCACACTGTCAACTGCTCACTACCTACTCTCCATAACTGCATACTGCCTACTGCTCACTGCACACTGTCAACTGCCTACTTCCCTACCCCCTCATCTGCCATCCGGCAAATTAACAGGCACCATTAATATATTTCCACTGCCGTTAAACAGGTTGTCGTTTTCTTTTACCAGCTCATCATAGCTAAGAGCGGGGTTTTCAGGGTTACGTTTATAAAAACCCTTCAGCCGGCCACTCGAAAAATAGAGCATTTTTCCATCATGCGATACATAAGGTGAGTTGAGGTCATCACCTGTATTTACGGGTCGCCCCAGCTTTTGTGCGGTTTGCCAGCCATCTTTATCAGCAAATGATACATAAATATCCTTACCGCTAAAACATACCAGGTATTTACCGTTGGCTGCAACAAACGGATCATGTATATTGCTTACACCTGCAATAGTTAACAATTTAGCCTTCTCATAATGGTCGCCAAGCCATGTAGAATAATAACCTTGCACCCCTTTATTGCCTTCCCTGTCCCAGGCGCACCAGTAAAGCGTTCCTTTACCATCAACCGAGGGGGCAAAATTACTTTCGTTCCCTGTATTTACCGGGGCATCCAAATGATGTGGCTCTCCCCAGTTATCCGCTCCAATATTATCGGCATACCATAATTCAAAGCGTTTGTTAGCTGCATTTTGCGGAGCGCCGGGCAATGGCCGATTCGAGGTAAAGAACAGTTTTTTCCCATCCGGGCTTACAAATGGGTCCATTTCTGACCATTTGCCCGAAAATGAAGCAACTTGGGGCGTAGTCCATTGCCCATTAATGTTTTGCGAATAACATATAGTCGGATAAACCGATCCCATAAAAAAATAAACAGTCTTATTATCAGGCGAGAAAGATGTGGCTTCTTCATCATACCGGGTATTAACTATTCCCGGTGCAAAAGGCAATACTTTGGCGGTACTATCTAAAATATTGGACTGGGAAGCGGTATTACCCTGCCCCAAACTATTAAAGGGCCTAAGGCCGGCAACTACTGCAAGAACAGTTAAAATTAAGTTCGATAGTTTTAAATATTTCATACGCCCGGGATATTTATAGCTTATGGCCAAGTTTCGGAACGAAAGCTATTTAATTTTTCGAGCTACAAGAATTTAAATCAATCCATTGGCATCTTTCTTAAATGAATGTAGGGGATTATTTAATTAGAGGAAAGGAGGATTTTGGCATTTTTCATTCGCACATCCAAAATCTGCACATCCGCACATTATTTGCACATCTGCACTTCAATCCGCACATTTGCACATCCGCACATTTGCATATTAATATAACATGCTCCAGATTCAAGAAAACGTATCCCTTAAAAATTTTAACACTTTTGGTGTTGAGGCCAAAGCCAGGTATTTTGTGGAAATAAACCACAAGGACGATCTGGTTGAGCTTTTTATGGATCCTCAATGGAAGCAAACCGAAACCCTTATTTTGGGTGGCGGCAGTAATTTATTGCTGATAAACAATTTTGATGGGCTTGTTATCCGTATTAATATCAGGGGTATTGAGCACCGCATAAGTCACAATGATGTTTTTATTGAAGCTGGTGCAGGTGAGGTATGGAACGACCTGGTGAACTTTTGCGTTATCCGTGAATATGCAGGTTTGGAAAACCTGAGCCTGATCCCGGGTTCGGTAGGCGCATCTCCCATACAAAACATCGGCGCTTATGGCGTTGAGTTGAAAGATGTGTTTTATAGTTGCTGTGCATTTGAGCTGGCTACGGGTACTTTTAAAACCTTTACCAAAGAAGATTGTCGCTTTGATTACCGCGAGAGTGTATTTAAAAGCGAACTAAAAGGCCAGTATATTATAGTATCCGTAAAATTCCATTTATCACTCATTCCGAATTTCAATTTAAAATATGGCGCGATTGAGCATGAACTGAATAATCGCGGCATCTCCGCTCCTACTATTAAAGATGTATCGCAGGTAGTTTCGTATATCCGCGTATCAAAATTGCCCGATCCGTCAACCATAGGCAATGCAGGCAGTTTCTTTAAAAACCCCGTTATAAATGCAGATGTGTTTACTAAACTCCAGGCAAATTTCCCTGATATTGTAAATTATCCGGCAGGCAATGGCCTTATTAAACTGGCTGCCGGTTGGCTTATTGAGCAATGCGGCTGGAAGGGAAAAATGGTTGGCCACACAGGTACATGGAAAAATCAAGCCTTGGTTTTGGTGAACCATGGCGGCGCTTCTGGAGCTGAAGTGTACAGTTTTTCGTCGCAAATCATAGACAGTGTGTACACTAAATTTGGCGTTACACTACAACGCGAAGTGAATATTATTAGTTAAATAAATTTATTAAAAATAAATTTTCATCCAATTTTCACCATCTATATATAACATTTCTGTTACAGTTCAGAATCCTCTGCGTAGTCATTATCAATCCCACAATCAACTTCAAACATTTGTTTATCAGTTATTTAAATATCATAATAGTGTAATATTTACACTATTTGTTTTTTATGAATGATGACCTGTTAAAATTACAATTGATCTGTTTGCTGGCCAGTTAGTGGCACTATGCTTGCCTAAGTGTTGATACAAAACTTTAACAGTATGACTAAGATTGAGTTTAACACCCTAGTACTACGTCAGGCAACCTCGCTAAGGTCTTATGCCTTACATTTCACGCATGACGCAGATGATGCTAACGACCTTGTTCAGGATACAATGTTGAAGGCCATAACTTATTATAACAAGTTTAAGGAAGGAACAAATTTAAAAGGGTGGTTATATACAATCATGAAAAACACCTTTATTAACAATTATCGCCGGTTTATTAAAATGAACACTTTTGTTACCAAAAGCGATGAGATCAGCTCACCAAATCTGGTATTCAGTTCAACAAAAAACCAGGGCGAAGCAAAATTTGTTATGGATGATTTGAAAAAAGCTTTAGACAGGCTACCTGCCGATTATTATGTACCCTTCACTATGTATTTTGAAGGCCATAAATATCATGAAATTGCCGATCATTTGGATATCCCTATCGGTACAGTTAAAACACGCATACACGTTGCCCGTAAGCTGCTCAAGAAAAGCTTAAAGGCTTATGATAACGGTATTGCAAAACCGGTTTACGCAGAAAATTAAACCAACTAAATTAAAACTCCCTTTTACCTTTATGGTAACCAGGGAGTTTTAATTATAACATCGTATTTTAAATACATCTACATATAAAAACAAGAGCTTGAATTAAATAATTCAGGCTTTTTTGTTTTATTATTAAGAAGCTATTTTAATTTATTAGGGAACAAGAAAACAATAGAATTGTCATTGCGAGGAACAAAGCAATCTCGTAGTAATGCATAACCGCTCTTCAAAATTAGCCCTGTATAGCTACGAGATTGCCGCGCTATCGCTCGCAATGATAAGTTTTTCCATTTAAACAACTTCTACGACATTCCTCCATCGCAGCCTATCACTTTCCCCGTCATATATTCATTGGCGGCTAAAAATAATATAACATGAGCTATCTCGCCTGGCTTGCCAACGCGCCCTGCAGGTATCTGTGCAGCATATTGTTTAAAGGTTTCGTGTTTCTCCTGTTCAGGTAAAAAGTTCCACCACGAAGTATCTACCACACCTGGCGATACGGCATTGATCCGGATATGGGTGAGTTCCTTAGCCCAAACAGGCACCATAATTTCGAGCGCACCGTTTAGTGCTGCAAGCCCCGAGGTGCCGGGTAATTGCGCCGTTGCAGAAATAGCAGTAACCAGCGTGATGCTTCCGCCCTTGTTAATAAATGGTAATGCTGCTTGCACAGTATTCAAAACAGGCCAGTATTTCTCTTCAAACCCTTCACGCAATACCTGTAACGATAGTGCTTCAAAATTGCCGATCCCTTTGCTGCCGCTTAGCGAAATTACCAAATGATCTACCGGGCCGTGATTTTTAAAAAATGTATCTAATGTTTCGCGGTCACTGCTGTCAATTACAGCTGTTAACAAACCTGTTTCTGCTGCAGCTTTTAGTTTATCAGTGTTACGTCCTGTAACGGTTACCTGGGCTTGCTGTTCTTCAAATTGTGTGGCTGCAGCCAGCCCTATACCTGATGAACCGCCTGCAACTATAATTTTTTTGTTTTGAAATAGAGTATTCATATTGCTACTTTTAAGTATGATGCAAAGATGGCAACATACCGGGCGGCATAATATACTGGCTTAGGCTTTGTATTGACCTAATCATGCTTTGCACGATAATGTAATGGTGTTTGGGTGGTTCCTGCTTTAAAAAAACGGTTAAATGATGCAGGGTCGCTAAAGTCCAGTTTGTAGGCAATTTCAGCTACAGACTGATCTGTATATTTTAACAACGACATTGCTTCCATCAGCAACATTTCTTTAATTGTGTCTGATGCTGTTTTGGCGGTCACTGTTTTTACAACCCTGTTTAAATGATTAGGGCTTATGGCTAATAATTCGGCATACTCAGCTACCTGCCGTTTAGAAAGATAATGAAGGCCAACTAATTTTCGGAAACGCGAAACAATCGCCGGATTATCGTTCCTGTTAGTTGCTAAGTGCAGTTGTTGCTTTTCGTAGCTTCTTTTGGCTGCCAATAAAATTAAATAGAGATACATCTTCACCGCCTTTACCCTGCCGGTATCCTTGTGCTGCAACTCGTCATTAATATTAAATATCAGTTGAACTATTGCATCCAGTTCGTTTTGCGAAAGGCGGAAAAGCGGTGTACCTGATATATCGTAAAAAGGAAATTCCGCAGCCATTTTTACTGATGGCACAAGCTCATTCAAAAAATCGGTACTGAATAGCATATAGTAGCCAAAGGCATCGGCGCTGATGTTATTTTTTGCAAATATCTGGTTCGGATAAGTTAAGGATATGGTACATGGCTGATGCCGGTATACGTCGAGGCCAATTTTCATGTCGAGTGTACCTTCAACTGTAATGCTTATCCGGTAAAAGTTAGATTTCAGGGGCCCAACCGAACTAATTAACCCCTCACTCGAATACAGTTCAAAACCTTCAATATGTTTTGCCTTATCTAAATTATTATAACCGAAATCGGAGGCAGTTTTTTCACGATGCACATGCCTGAATTTTTTCAGGTCATAAACAGGAATATCGGCTTTATGATTTTTCATTTCCTGAAACTAATTTAAGCATCACCTTTATAAAGTTGACAAAATAACTTCCGCAAATTATCGCCTCCCTAATTGACTCACCCTGGTGGTAAATTATTTTAACAAGTTTAACTTTTCTCAAAGATAAATCATCCCCACTTAATCCGGGTTGGAAAATTAAAAACCTAAATTTTACCATCTAATTAATTCCAACTAATCTCTAATCTCCGGCCTCTAATCTCTAATCACTATATTTACGCCAAATGAATAACTTACCTGTTTATACCAAATCACAGCTTGCTTTACGCAACGGACAGGACAAACCCGAAGTGTGGATAGCCTACAAAGGATTGATATACGATGTAAGCCGCAGCCGTTTATGGCGCAGCGGAAAACATTATGAGCACTGGGCCGGGCAGGATCTCACCCCAGAACTTATTGATGCCCCGCACGATGAATGGGTATTTCAGAATTTCGACCCGATCGGAAAACTGGCCTAAATTGTAATTTGATATCTTTATTATTGTATTAATATCATCCCTGCTAACATTAACCTATGTTTTTTAGAAAAATAAACACCTTGTTAATTATTGTTGCTGCTATAATTTGCTCAATCTCGTCTGTGGCAGCTTTGGCTAAAACTCCGAAAACAATAACCATTACCAGCCCTAAACTTACGCTGGTGCTCAATTTTGATAAAAAGGCCAGCATTGCTTCAATGGTTATTAATGGCCAAAAAGTAATAAGCAGCACAAACGGAATATTTACCTCAGTTAAAATTGGCGATTCTACTTATTCTTCATTGCATTTAAAAGCGGTACCGTCTATGGTAAAAACTGGGAATACATACAACCTCAACGACATACTTTACGGCGATAAAAATTTCACCATTACCGAAAAATGGATTTTCACCGTTACCAATAAAGCAATAAAGTGGACTATAGAAAGAACCATGCCCGGATCAACAAAAGTACAGGAGGCGGCCACACCTACCTTTAACTTTGATAGTATTAATACCTGGGAAGGCGCATACCAGGGCTATGGCGGTTTAGCCTGGTTTTATCTGTTTACCCAAAAACTGTGTACCTATGGCGTTCATACCCGCACATCCAATTTCTGGAACAGTAAAAATGGTAACGGATTGCAGATAACGGTCGAAGCGCCTGGGAAAGAGGTAGCCATGAAATATACACGTACCAATGATGATAAACTGGCTTACTCGGTAA
>Ga0206904_1205_pt1 | contig 13490 bp, 12 predicted proteins | sample Alteio_BWOrgHeat_42_FD_152981 | JGI IMG/M metagenome (GOLD analysis project Ga0206904, IMG submission 152981) | Enriched cells from forest soil in Barre Woods Harvard Forest LTER site, Petersham, Massachusetts, United States -... | ecosystem: Environmental > Terrestrial > Soil > Temperate forest >...
CGCCTACCGAAGATGGCGAAGTATTGAAAATTGCGAACCCGGATATTTTCCGGCGGGCGATCATGGCCTCCGCCTGCCAGCCTGTTTTTATGCCACCCATCGAGATGGTGCCCGGTGCCATGCCACGCAGGCAATATGTTGATGGAGGAGTCCGGGTATACGCCGGAATCCAGCTGGCCATTGACGCGGGCGCCGATGAAATTTATGCTGTACTGCTCACGCCGGCAAAAGAGGATCCGCTGCAAATCACCTATCTGAATGTTTTTCCGATTCTGGAGCGGACCATCGATATTTTCACTACGAACGTGGCCATTAACGGACTTCGTCTGCCCATGCTGTTTAGTAAGGGACTGCAGTATATCGGGGAAGTAAAAAAAGCCATGCTGGCGGGCGGGATTTCCCAGGCCGACATTGATCGTTTTTTTGGAGTCGCTGCGGACAATCCCTTTAGCGGAAGACCACCGGCAACCATTTATGTTATACGACCGGATGAAGAACTGGGTGGTGGCACCGGCGGTCTTAACTTTGTTCCTGCGGATATGAGAGCAATACTTGCTCTGGGCGAAACACAGACCGATCAGTTCCTGGCCAACCTGCCCCGCGGCGGAAGTAATATGGTGTAACTCTCCCAAATCATTTATTGAACCCTCGTCCAGGTCGTCGTCTTCCCGAATGGTGACAGAACCGCATATCCCCGGATCTTCAGTTTATTTTCCCCGTATAACTTCAGAGTCGATTTATACCATTTGCCGGTGTTGAAGTCATAATACATGCCTCCATAAGCACTGCCCTCATAGTCAAAATTCGTTAGTACAGTAAGGTTTTTGAGCTGTCTCCGGCGAAGCCTGCCAACGGCATTATTTTCATCTTTTTTTAGCGTGATACCATCTGCTTCATAGAGCGGATTTCCTTCAATCAGTCTGCCGAAGTATTGGGGTCCGGCCTTATAGATTTCTATTTTTATATTATTGTCGTTCCGTAACCATACCCCGACAATTTTCCCGGGTACCGCTTTCTGGGCGAAAAGTGGAAAAATGAGGAGTATGAGACAAGTTAATATTAGAATGATTTTTTTCATCGTAAATGCTTTAGTGTAAATGGCCATAAGCCGCTTCCGTCTCAGAGCCCATTGGCCAGGTATGAGAATAAAGTAAGGAGTCCGAAAACTAGGGTCGTATAAACAAACGCTTTTTTCTGTGTCATGGTGTAATTATTAGATATATTTAAGTAATTCGATATAATAAAGCAGGATTTCCCATTGAATAACAAAAGATCAACAACAAAGTTATAGATTTATTTAAGTATTTCGATAAATGAAGTAAAATAAATTTATATTTTTAACCCTCCGCCCGTTCAAGGCTTCCTTAGTTGTGTAACCATTTCATTTTCAATGGATGCATGACAAAAGTTTCCTGTTCCGGGTTAAAGGCGAACTGTTGCTGTTTTTGAATCGTATGAAATAAACTTTTCCATCCTTGTCAGCGCATCTTTCGATGCATCTGATGTAATGTCAATCAGGGGAAAGCCATGGACCTGATTTTCGTACTCTTTCAGTTGCGTGTCGGGCTGCAGCCGTTTAATCTTTTCGTAGAATAATGTCGAGTCGTCAAAAAGTATTTCATTACTGCCAACCAGAATAAGCAGGGGAGGAAAGCTGTTAAAGGTAAAATCGCCCGGATCTGCTGCCTTCCAATTATTTGCAGCATAATAACCGGCATATTCCATTAACTTTTCTTTTGTCAGTATGGGGTCCAGTTTTTTCCTGATTTCATAGGATCCGGTGTTGCCCCTGAGATATATCCAGGGTGAAATCATAATGACACCGGATGGCATGGGTAGTTTTTCCTCAGAAACCATTTTTATCAATGTGGCAGAAAGGCCGCCGCCCGCACTGTCGCCCATTACAATAATTTTGGCATCCGGATTTCTATGAATAAGCGACCGGTATACTTTTAAAATATCATCCGGCGCATGGGGAAATGGTTTTTCCGGTGCCAGCGCGTATTCAACAAATAAGATTTTGGCTGAAAAGGCCGAAGTAAAATGACTGATCATTGCTTTGTATCCGTCTATGGATCCTAAAACAAACATTCCGCCATGCAGATAGATAACAATTTTGTTATTATCAGGACGAGCGGGTACAAACCACTGGCAGTCGACTCCTCCAATTGACTCATTCGATATTTCAACGCTGCCATCGGCCGGATAAATATGGCCCAAACCATCAAAGGCGACCCGATCTGCATTTACCCTGTTTGTAATACTGCTGTCCATTGCTTATTTTATTTTGAGTTTATTATTCAGCCGAAAACGCGAAGGCCCGGGTTTATAAATTGTAAACCTCTTTCAAACTTTCTTTAAGAGAAGCCGGTTTTCTTCCAAGTAATTTTTCCAGGTGGTTGGTTACCCGTTCGAACTGATGGTTTTTAATATCTGCAGCGAAACCGCTGACGATTCGGATTACAATTTCAGGAAGCCCCAATGTCTTGAGCTTTGCCGGGAATGTTTCAGGGTCTGCATCCGTATAGATTACCGTTTTTCCTGATAGGGCAGAAAGTGCATTGGCGACATCTTTGAAAGAATACAGCTCACTGCCGGTAATTTCATAGGTTTGGTTTTCGTGTCCATTTTGAAGCAGGATATTGGCTGCTGCTTCGCCCATTTCCCTCCGAAGCGCAAAAGGGGCTTTGCCATCGCCTGCAGGCAGCTGGATACCTGTTTCAATAGCTTTTACGCCAGCATAAAGTGGATTTCCGCCGGCGTATAGTGTATTACGAAGCACGGTGTACGTCAGACCGGTTTCCCTGATATCATCTTCCGTTTTGATGAGATCTTCCATATAGGGCCTTATGGCGGCTGTTTCAATGTTTTTCATCGCAATCCCTGTGTAAACAATATGTTTTATACGGGTTTTTTTTGCAGCGGCCAGAACATTTTTATGGTGTTGTCGCCGGGTCTGTCCATTGGAGGAGATCATTAGCACTTTTTCAACACCCTTCATGGCCGCCTCAATCGACGGGATATCGTCATAGGATCCTATGCGGACTTCGACGCCTTTTCCCTTCAAATCGGTTGCCTTGTTTTCATCCCGTGCAAATGCCGCGATATTTTTGGCTGGCTCATTTTTCAGCAATTGTGCTACTGCTGCTGAACCCAAATGTCCTGTTGCTCCGGTTACTAAAATCATATTTTTATTATTTAGAATCAAAAGAAATTACCCGTACGGTTCATTTTCCCGTCTAAGGTTTTTGGTTGTATCCGACGCTTAGCCCGACACCATTTCCCATCCCGGCTAATACACCCAGCATTCCCGGAACCGTTTCACTTCTGCCCCAGTCCCGTTGAATTTCGCAGATGAGACTCATCATACTGGTAGGCCGGGCTCCGGCGCTCTCCATTCTTCTCAGCGCGGCTTCATGAGCAGCAACAGACGTACCACCCACGGCATCCACTACCGGGTACACTTCGAAACCTTCTTTGAGTGCATCCAGGGTGGGAAATAATAAGCAGGCCTCCGTCCATAGCGCTGCGATTATTAATTTCTTCCGTTTGGTAGCTTTTACGGCCTCCAGAAATTCGACATCCTCCCAGGCATTGATGGTCGTTCTGTCATAGGATGGCAGATCCTTTACTTCATGTGCTATCTGGGGAATGGTGGGTCCGTTTATTCCTGTTTTTACATTTACAGTGGAAACAATCATCGGCATCCTGAATACCCGGGCAAGCTTCACCAGGGCGATGGTGTTCTGAACCATCCGGTATTTATCGGTAGATTCAATAGACCCGACCTGGGTGGCCTGGTAGTCAATGATAATTACGACGGAATTTTCGGGGGTCAAAAGATGGTCTGTCTTCTGGTCTCTGATCTGTGGGCTGCTCATAACTTCGGATTTTTTTTAATCTGAAAGCTACTTCGCGCAGACAGAGAAAAACAATGACAAATACCACAAAATATGAGTGACAAAAGTCAACACGTCAGGCGTTAAGCGTTAGGCGTTAAGCCTTACGCCTACTCATGACTTTTCCTGATACCCAGTTTTTTGAGTTTGGAATGTAGGGTGGTGGGTGGAATTTTCAGAATTTCTGCCGCACCCTCCGCGCCCCGGATCCTGCCATTGGTCTTTTTCAGGATGGATAGTATATAAGCCCGTTCATTTTCGATCAACGAATCGGGTTTTTCCACACCCGTAGCAGTCCTGTTCTTGGCTGCTTGTGGCAGGACGACCTCCGTAATTACGTCGCCCGCGGTCATTAAAACACTCCGCTCAATTACATGCTCCAGTTCCCGAACATTACCTGGCCAGTGATAGCTCATTAAATTATTTATCACAGCCGTTGAAATGCTCCTGATTTTTTTTCCCGTTTTCTGGGCATACTTATGCATGAAAAAAGATACCAGAATAGGAATATCCTCCATACGTTCGCGCAAAGGAGGAAGGATGATGGGAAATACATTGAGCCTGTAAAAAAGATCAGCTCTGAATTTACCGGTCTCTACATCATTTTTCAGATCGCGATTCGAGGCAGCGATAATCCGTGTATCCGTTTTTATTACCGTATTGCAACCCAGCCGTTCAATTTCTTTTTCCTGTATTGCCCTCAGAAGCTTACACTGAATCTCAAGGGATAACTCACCAATTTCGTCCAGGAATAAAGTTCCCTTGTCGGCCAGCTCAAATTTTCCGATGCGCCGCTCAAAAGCGCCCGTGAAGCTTCCTCTTTCATGACCAAACAATTCACTTTCCACCAGCTGTATTGGCATCGCCGCACAATTCAGTTTAACCAGGAGATTTTTTCTGCGTGGTGAGCCGTTGTGAATAGCGGTTGCAATAAGTTCCTTACCTGTTCCGGTTTCGCCGAGCAGTAAAACCGTACTGTTCGAATGGGCAACATTTGAAACCAGCTGAAATACATTGCGTAACCCACTATTGGATCCGATGATCTGTTCGTAATTGTAGCTGTCCTTGATCTGCTCCTGCAGGTATTGATTTTCCCTTTCCAATTGCTTTCGATAACCCTCAATTCTGGTAAGATGCCTTTGAATTTTCTCGCTGGCCCGGATATTGGAAAGGGAAATGGCAATTTGTGCACATACGCCGCGCAGCAGTTCATCATTTACCTGATCCGGTTGCACCCATAAAATTCCGACGACCTCATTGGCAACGCTCAGTTTCATTCCGCAAATGAACTTCGCGCCGGCTGCTTCCCAGAATGTCCGGCTGGGAAAATAGTAGGTATTTTGCTGAATGATATCGTTTATAGGAAATACAATGGGTTCGTCTGACCTTAACACGGCCGCGGTCAATGTTCCTTCAATCGGCATGGCCGTACCTGTAATCACTTTAAATCCCGCATCGTCCGGAGCAGCCGTGGATAAGTCATGCAGGAAGTAGCTGTAGGTTAAATTGTCTTCATTGGGGATGGTCATGATGTACTCCCGGATATGAAAAATTTCTTTCAGGTAACTTTTCACCACAGCGCCGAGACCTCTTCGGTCCCTGGCGGTAGCCATTTTGCTGCTGAATTCCAGCAGTAATGATTTTTCTGCTTCCTTTAGCCGGATATGTTCCTGAGCCATAATATTTGCAACGGTGGCAGCAAGCTGGTTGCCGATTCCCTGAACAAGTCCCAGCTGAAGTGGCGAAAAAGAAATTACCCGGTCTGAAAAAAGAAAAAGAACCCCGATGGGCTGGTTTTTGTCTTTCAGGGAAACGCCGACCATGGCGCGGGTACCGTGGGTATACAGGAATCGGAAGTTGGCGGGCGCGCGTTCGCTGTTGATTATTGCTTCGAGATTATAAAAGACCGGCGCTTCAGAATACAAAGCAAGTTCATATAAACCATCCGGAAAAAGATTATGGGCATTTCGCACAGATAAATAGTCCTTGTCGTTCACTCTCGGGCTGTCTTCATTTACAAGAAAGGCGCTGTATCTGTTTCCATTCTCGTCCACCTTCGTAATGGCCACATCGTTGTAAAAGGATAATTTTTTCAGTTGCTGCTTAAGGATTGGCAGGAGATCTTCTTTTGTACGGATATGCGAAAACGCTTCACTGGTGGAAAGCAGAATTTTATTTAAGGCGTCATTACGATCACGCGCCGGTTTTGATCTGATGCCGGTGTTCATTTTTTGCATTACCTGATATTTATTATTGTCGGTGATTCACCATACTGCAACTCCGGGACCTCTGTAAAACACGGAATGGAAGATACGATATTTCGCCTTTAGACTAACCGGTGTACGAAATATCGGATGACTGCCCAGGCCTGAAAACATTAACGGGTTGATTAAGAATATTTTAAAATCGGGCATGGTATTAGAATGCTTTATCCTCTATTATGAATACATAAACAGATTGCCGTGAGGAGTGGGTCAAAAAACTTACATTTAATTAAGCCTTGTCATATGTACGATGTCCTGATCAATTATCTGAATAGTTATACTACAACGCCTCTGAATGGAGAAGAGATAGATTTAATTCAAAGCTTCTTTACACCAAGGAAACTAAGAAAAAGGCAATATTTTTTGCAGGAAGGGGAATTTTGTAAAAACACCGCATTCATTGTTAAAGGCGCCATGCGCAAGTACAAAGTGGATGATAAAGGGGAGGAGCACATCATCAGGTTATACATTGAAAACTGGTGGGCTACTGACCGGGAGAGCGAGATGAAAGGTACTCCATCAGAATATTTTATTGACGCCTGGGAAGATACGGATTGTCTGATCGCTTCAAAAGCTGATTTAAGATATCTCGTCGATCACACGCCGGCCATGGCGAAATGGATTAGAACACTGGATGACAACTTTGCCATTGCTTCGCAAAGGAGAATTGAAGCCGCCATCAGCCTGTCAGCGGAAGACCGGTATTATGATCTTGAAAAAGCCTACCCCGAATTCCTGCAGCGCTTTCCCCAGCATATTATCGCGTCTTATCTGGGTATCAACCGCGAAACGCTTAGCCGGATCCGGAGCCGGTTGGTAAAAAAATAAACCGTAATCAGATTTCTCTTTTGTCAGACTGTGATTTTTATCACAGTTTTTTTTTGCCATTTGTCATTGCATTTGGCATCGCCCCCATCGCAATTTAGCATGGTAAATAGTCGCCCGATATACGGACTAACATGAAAAAGAAGATTCGGTTTAGTGTGCAAAATCTTCCTGCGTCGAACGACGACGTGAGAACGCAAAAAGTATTGCCCAACAAATTCGTTCAGGCTATCGGGCATTTTGTGTTCCTGCAGCATATACATTCCCAAAAACAGAAGTTGAATGGGTATGAAGGGGCTGCCGGAACAAAGCCACATCCGCACCGGGGTGTCGCGATACTGACATACATAATTGCCGGCGGGGTTGAACATGTGGACAGTCTGGGAAATCATGTAAAACTGAACGCCGGCGGTGTGCACTGGACCAATGCAGGCAGGGGTGTTATATATGATGAAGCGGTAAGCTCTGAATTCCGCCACACCAGTCCGGATATCTCGGTAATTCGGTTTTGGATCAATCTGCCTGCAAGTCGCAAAACGGAAAGACCCGGTTATTTTCCATTTCAGTCAGATGAAATACCGAAAAGGGAATTAAGCGATGATGCTGGCTGGATCAAAATTCTTTTGGGCGAATATGAAAAAGCGAGGGCTAAAATTCCCTGCAATTCAAAAGAGTTTTTGTATCACATTCATCTGAAGGCCGGAAAACTATTTTCGATATTAACCCATCGCGCAATCGACTATGCGGCATTTCTCCCGACAAATAAAGCAGTCATCAATGACATGGAATTTCAGGCAGGCAGATTAGTCGTATTTACTACATATGGAGAAATAATAGAATTATACAATAGCAGTGAAACGGTCATTGATATCATTTTGTTTGGAGGCGAGCCCTGTAATGAACCCATTGTGGCGGAAGGGAATTTTGTAATGAACACGCAACATGAAATTACACAGGCATATAATGATTTCTATGATGGCAAATATGGGCAAATCAATTCTAACAACCGGAATCATAAATAAATCTATATATGAGCACAGGGAACAATCAAAAAAACAAACCCGGATCAGATTATGATTTTATTATTGTCGGCGGAGGTTCGGCGGGTGCAGTCCTTGCAAATAGATTAACCGAAAAATCAAATATCAGCGTTTTACTTTTTGAGGCGGGCCGGGTCTTTGAACCGGATGGTTATCCGGAGATCATTTCAAACAGCAATATCGTCGCTGCCGGCGGAGACGGACAGTTCGACTGGGGATACAATTCTCTTCCCGGTTATGTTGGTCATCCCATTCATGTTGTTCATGGCAAGGTACTGGGAGGGAGTTCGGCAATCAATGGTGCAGCCGCCGTCAGAGCGCTTCCGGCCGACTTCCACAGATGGACGGCCACAGGCATAAAAGGATGGGAATGGAAAGACGTTTTGCCGTATTACAAAAAAATGGAAAATTCCAATCTGCCCGATAATTCCTGGCATGGTCACGCCGGACCCTTTCCTATTACGCAGCTCACGAGAGCTGATTTTTCACACCTGCAAACTGCATTTATCGACGATGCGATTGATAACGGTTTACAGGAAATCGCAGACTTTAATGCCGGCGAGCAACATGGAGTAGGGCCCTATCCTATGAACGTCGTGAATGGTAAGCGCATGAATACGGGAATGACTTACCTGAATGGAAAAGTCAGAAAACGAGAGAATCTGACTATTATCGGCGACGCGCTTATCGATAAAGTCTTATTTGAGGGAACAACTGCAAATGGTGTTCAGCTGGCGGATGGCCGCCAATTCAAAGCCGGCGAAATCATTCTTTCTGCAGGAACATATGGAACGGCCCCGATTCTGCTCCGTTCCGGAATTGGTCCGAAAAAAGATTTGGCCGGCCTGGGGATTGCGCTGGTTGCTGATCTGCCCGTGGGAGAGAATTTGATCGAACATCCCTTCTATTACAATGCCTATGCGGCCGATCCGATATCCATCGGGCGTCAAACTCCGGCAATAGCTGTCAAGGTCTGGACTAAATCATCTTTTGCCAAAGAAGGTGAATTGGATATTCATATCACGGCAACACACCAATTACCCCCGGAACAAAGTCCGACAGGTGTCGGGTTCGTTCTTGCCGTTGCATTGACAAATCCAAAATCGCGGGGAACGGTTAAACTGGCTTCAAAGGATCCGAAAGCTGCTCCTGTTATTGACCTGAATTTCCTCGCGGTCGAAGAAGACCGTAAGCGCCTGTTGGAAGGAATAAAACTCGCAAGAAAAATTGCAAAATCAGACAGGCTCAAAAAGATGATTGTTAAAGAGCTTAATCCCTGGGAGGCCGAAACTGACGAACAGCTTCTGGCTTCCATGAAAACTACGATTGAAACCTATGCACATCCGTTTGCCTCAGCACCTATGGGCCCGGCCGGTGGCAAAAGTTCCGTAGTGGACTTTCAGGGAAATGTTTATAAAGTGAAAGGACTCAGAATAGTGGACGCGTCTATTTTTCCGGAGCCCGTTTCTTCAGCTCCTAACCCTACCGTAATTATGACTGCAGAAAAAATCGCGGACCAGATAAATGTTGGCGGTTGACGGTTGGCGGTTGGCGGCCTTGTCCACCGAAGCCAAGCGGAGGTGGATGACCGTTGACCGTTAACCGATGACTGCAGGCGTCAGGTTAATGTAAATCAGATAATTATTATCAATAACAAAAAATTGTAATCATTAAAATGAAAACCTATCAGTACTACGCGGGTGGTGTTTGGCGGGATGCTGAAAACGGTCGCACCTTCGATGACCTGGAGCCCTACAGCGGAAAGATTTATGCAAAGGTAGCAGCAGGCAGCAAAAAGGACATGAACACAGCTCTCGCTGCCGCAACGCAGGCCTATCCTGCCTGGTCAGCAACCATGCCGACGCGAAGAGCAGAATTATTATTTAAGGCAGCGGCCATTATAAAAAGAAGACGCGCTGAAATAGCCGAGATCCTTGCAAAAGAAACCGGAAGTACAATTTCGTTCGCCACGTTCCAGCAGGACCTGCTGGCCCAGTTTCTGGAGGAAGGGGCAGCCTGGGCTTATCATATTAAAGGAGAGGTTTTGCAAACCAATGTACCCGGATTATTCTCTATGGGAGTCCGCAGGCCTCTGGGCGTGGTTGCGAGTTTTACACCCTGGAATGGGGCCAGCATTCTTTCATGGCGCACCGTGGTATCGCCGATCGTAGCCGGCAACACAGTGGTGGTTAAACCCTCAGAATTTGCCCCCGTTTCAGCGGGTCTGATGATCGCCGAAATAGCGCACGAAGCGGGCTTTCCGCCCGGCGTCATCAACGTGGTCACACACGCACCCGGTGAAGCGGGTCCATTGTCCGACGCGATATTTGATGATCCAAACGTACGCGTGATCAATCTGATCGGCGGAGTAAAAACCGCCAAGTACCTGGCCGAACGTGCAGGCAAAACATTGAAAAGAACCGTACTGGAACTGGGCGGATATAATCCGATGATTATTCTCGACGATGTGGATGTTGATGAAGCGGCCCGCGCTGCCACTTTCGGATCTTTCTTTCACCAGGGCCAGATTTGCATGAATACAAGGAAGATCATTATACAACGAAAGATCTACCAGCCATTTCTGGAGAAATTTATCGCCAGAACCAATGCGCTTCCATTCGGTGATCCGGAAGATCATAAAACGATCATCGGTCCGCTCATCAACGAAGCTGCCGTTCAAATGGTCGAACAGCGTATAAAAGACGCGGTCAGCAAGGGGGCAAAAGTAGTGGCGGGTGGCACACATGAAGGAGCCATCTTCCATCCGACTATTCTGACGGATGTTCCGTATGATGCCATTGCATCGAATGAGGAAACATTTGGCCCGATAGTGATTGTTGAACCCGTGGATACGCCGGAAGAAGCTGTCGCCGTAGCCAATCGCGTGTCCTATGGTTTAGTGTCTTCCATCTTTACCAGGGATGCCTATAAGGGTTTTGAATTAGCTCCAAAAATTCTCCATGGCGTGGTAAACGTGAATTCTCCTACAGTGAACGAAGAAGTACGCGCACCGATGGGCGGTGTGAAAGACAGTGGCTGGGGCCGTACCGGACCACACAGTATTGAAGACTTCACTGACCTGATTTGGATTAATTCAAGAAGTACGCTGGCACAGTATCCTTTTTAACTGAAGACTCATGGCTATCACCATTGATACACATCATCACATGTTACCGGGCTTTTTCTTCGAGGCAACCAACGAAAAAGAAAATCCGGTCGGCGGACTTAAACCACAGGCATGGACACCCGAAAAGTCGATTGCGTTTATGGATGATGCCGGGATCGATATGGCCATCCTTTCGATCAGTACTCCGGGAATACAATTGCCGGACAGGCTTGCAGACCGCGAACTGGCCAGAAAATGTAATGAACTGGCAGCCTCACTCATTTCAAAATATCCCGGGCGGTTTGGCGCTTTTGCAAGTGTTCCGCTGCCTGGAACAGACGACGCCATCGAGGAAATATCGTACGCACTGGATACATTAAAACTGGATGGGGTCACTTTATTCACCAATTCGGGAGGAATTTATTTGGGGGATCCGTCTATGAGACCATTATTCCGGGAACTGCAGAAACGCGGCGCCGTAGTGTATGTCCATCCCAATGCTTCTCCCGATCCGGTCGCACATAAGCTTGGACTGACCGACAATCTGATTGATTTTCCGGGCGACACAACGCGGGCCATTGCGCAATTGCACTACGGCGGAACGTTTGCTGTCACCCCCGATGTAAAATATATTTTCTCACATGCCGGGGGAACCGCCCCGTACCTGGCAGGCAGGTTCGCTATCGTGGATGAAATGAATATTATGGGGGAAAATTCAAAGAGAGGCACCGCCTCGGAAATGTTTCGAAAACTTTATTGGGACACCGCATTGGCATGGTCTGACCCGGTATTACATACACTCCGTGAGATCGCAGGCCCGGATAAAATGGTATTCGGAACAGATTTTCCTTATCTGCGCAGGGATATGGCCGTACGCTGCAGGACCAGAATTCTGGCTAGTAAAGAATTGTCAGGAAACGAAAAGACCAGGTTGTTGGGCGGCAATGCAATAGAATTTTTCCCAAGACTCAAATCAATATACCCGTGAAAATGATCGCAATGCCTGCAAATGATTTTAAGATCAGCAGATAGGTAAGAATACATATGAATAATATAAATTAAAATTTATGAAAGCAGCATCCATTTCAATTTCAAAGAATGAAAAGACGGTTCGCGAACTGTACCGCACGGCTGAAGTAAAGGACACTAAGTCGTTCATTTCGCTGTTTACAAAAGACGGATATTTCTGGGACGTCTCGGCAGGTGTTAAGTATTATGGCCAGGATATCGGAAAGACCGTAGATATTTATGCACAGGCGTTTCCCGACATGCATCGCGAGCTTTTGCAATTTTTTGTCAAGGACGATGAGAATGTCGTTATTGTAGAACTTACACTGAATGGCACGCACAAAGGACCGCTTGCCTTACCGGCCGGAGAAATCCCGGCAAGCAATAATGTAATGAACGCACCCTGTTGTGATGTGTTTTATCTGGAAAATGGCAAGGTGAAGGCCTTTCATTGTTACACGGCGGGTACCATTATACTTGGCCAGTTAGGTGCGTTATCCAACCTCAGCGCAGCAATCAAAAAGTAAATGCAGAAAACTTAACGACCCATATTATGTATGAAAACAAGTAAAAATCTTTTTTTCCCTGTTATAACCGCCGGTTTTATAGCGGTGATATCAGTAGGCGGAAAAACAAAAAAATCACCGGATAACATCAATAATATGAAGAAGAACAATGTTGTTGGATGCTGGAATTTGATTTCCGGTTACCTTGATAATCACGGAAAACGAATAGATGTCATGGGTTTGCACCCGGGCGGGATGCTGATCTTTACGGAGGATTTACACTTTGTCGTAGTCATAAATAATCCTGATATACAAAATTTTGCCTCAGGGGACCGTTCAAACGGCACACCGGAAGAATACAAAACTGCGGTAACAAATAGTCTGGGTGTGTATGGTACATATACAATAGACAAAAACGGCGACTTTCTGGAAGAACATGTTTTAGGTTCAACATTTCAAAACATGAACGGTACCCGGCGAGCCCGGAATGAAATCACTGAAAAAGTCGATGGTAACAAAATGATAGAAAATCTGAAAATAGCAGATGAGGTTAACATGAATATCACCTGGCAGCGGGCCCAATGAATTGAAAAAAAATACAGGCAGCGTTTTTGCGCGCCAAAAAAACTTATTATATGAACAAAAAAACAATCGTAGTAGTCGGAGCAACCGGCGCCCAGGGCAAGGGTATCGTAAATGCCCTTGTCAAGGACGGAACTTTTAATGTAAGAGCCGTCACCCGTCATCCGGAAAAATATTCGGGAAAAGCAGATGAGGTGGTTTTCGGTGATTTAACCAATACACAATCTCTGAAAGAAGCTTTCAAAAACGCGTACGGAGCA
>Ga0206904_1206_pt1 | contig 13474 bp, 11 predicted proteins | sample Alteio_BWOrgHeat_42_FD_152981 | JGI IMG/M metagenome (GOLD analysis project Ga0206904, IMG submission 152981) | Enriched cells from forest soil in Barre Woods Harvard Forest LTER site, Petersham, Massachusetts, United States -... | ecosystem: Environmental > Terrestrial > Soil > Temperate forest >...
CGTCAGGGACGCGTAAAATATTTTGAAAGAACCGGATAACCAGAACCTTTGTGAGAACTCATTTGTTTGTCAATTAATTTAATATTTAATTGGGCGGCTCCTCGCTAAATTTGAGAGTTGGAAATGGTTTCGCCTGGTAATCGAAAAATGACTCATTATGGATGCTATTGAATTAAAAAACCTGCAGGCCCCGCTTAAGGAGAAATACAGATCAGAACCCGGATCTGCGCGAATTACATTAAACGCGGTTGGAAAAATCGGCGATGGAATTTCCTGTAAAGTAGAAACCGGCCGGGCTTTCATTGAAGCAGGCCTGCACCCTGCAACCGGAGGTACCGGGCTGCTCGCCTGCTCCGGCGATTTATTACTGGAAGCGCTGGTGGCCTGTGCGGGTGTTACACTTCGTGCAGTAGCAACTGCTATTGGAATTGAAATAAAAGACGGTACCATTACAGCGGAGGGAGACCTGGATTTCAGGGGTACCCTGGGAGTTTCAAAAGAGGTGCCTGTGGGATTCACTTCCATCCGGCTGGATTTTAACCTCGAGTCAGACGTCAGTCAGGAACAAATGGAAAGTCTTGCCAAACTGACTGAAAGATATTGTGTAGTCTATCAAACTCTCATGAAGGGTGTCCCTGTAGAAACTAAATATCATTGGGGAAACTAAATGAGACCAGAAGCAAATAAAAAAAAGGATGCCCACTATAAGAATATACAGGCATCCCACGAGAATACAATTGTTTACAAATAGGTATCGGACATGATAATTTGAATTCCCCGGCTAATTTTTTGCAGTTGCAGGACTTATCACCGTTGAAACTTCATAGATAGCATTGGCAGGGAACCCTCCTCTCTTTGCATGTTCCCTGATCAGCTCAATATTTTCCGCTTTATATATACAAAATATTTTATCATCGGTTACATAACTATGTATCCATTGAATTTTTGGTCCCATTTCCGTCAAGACCGTACAGGAGGTTTGTGAAATAGTTTTTAATTTTTCCGGTGAGAACTGACCGGCCCCAGGAATATTCCTTTCTATTACATACGTATGCATTTCACTTGCTTTTTTTGTGTTATTGGATGCGATCGCGGTCTGGGCATTCGAAGTAAGACCGGTAAATAGAATCGTTACAATCAGAAGGCTGAGGAATCTGGCAATTTTTTTCATGATAATTTTTTTTGGTTTTAAGAATGATTAAATGTAGATCAGATAATCACAGACAACTATAACAAATCAACCAAAAAATGAAACAATTGAACCATTAATGCCATCCGGGTTATTGCACCGAATTCAGGTAATTGGCCGGGAGCAGGCCAAACTTGTTCTTGAAACATTTAGTAAAATAGGATGGGCTGGTAAATCCCGAATCAAAAGTAGTTTGCGAAATATTAACGGACTGCCTGTTCATCAGTTCCAGCGCTTTGTTGAGCCTGTACTCTTTTAATAGGAGGTTTGGGGACAATTCCCAAAAAGCGGTTGTCTTTCTATATAACTGGGACTTGCTCATCGACATAGCCCTGCAAAATTCGGTAACGGTAAAATCCGGATTCTGCCAGTTTCCCTCGAGCCTGTTAAACAACGCTTCCAAAAGATTTTCATCCTGTGGTGAAAGGCTGATTACACTGGTCTTGCTTTTCTTAATATCATGCGTTTTCAACAGGTCTTTAACAACAGAAGAAATAATAATATGATTATTATTACAAACAACAGTACATAAATACCGGGCCAGCTGTATTGTGTCGCCAAACACCTTATCGCTTTTTGCGACAGGCTCTCCGGCATTCAATGCTAATTTAAAACCAATCGCTTTTTTATCAGGCGCGGACATTTTATTTTGAATTTCCGATGCACAAGCCATAGCCCGGGCTGCCGAAGAAAATGAAACTATAAAACCATTCCCCGTGTGCTCAACTTCGCTGCCTTCGTGAACAGATATTTCTTTCCTGATTGTATTGTTTAGTTTGTTTAATAGCTCGGTCGCTTTCTGCAAACCTATCCGGTGACGTATTAAAATGGGATCTGTAATATCTGTTACCAGCAGAATCCGAAATGCACTGTCGCTAAATACCTTCAGTCCGTTCCCGGAAATTTCGGCTTCCCGGGGATCATGAATTCTTCCCAGGAAGGATTCGATCACTTCACTGGATACTTCAATTATTTTATGTGGAATAAATCCATGTGATTTCCGGTGCAAGTCTTCCAAAATGGACTGGTCAGGTGCATCTATCAGGCAAAAAGCATTGCCCCGTTTCTCATCCAGCCAGTACGTCATACACTTACAGCGAAATTCATCCTGTATAAGCAAATCCTTCCGGTGAGCCTCCGCCAGGTCAACCGCGGCAGCCCCTGGAACCTCATGAATGTCCATGTATATCGGCATACTATAAAAAAGAAGGAAATTACTTAAATATACTTCTATTTAATGTACCTCTTTCCAAAAGGGGCCAACCCGTCAACTTTAAAGTCAGATTATTGGACTTTTTAGTCAACTTCTTCTTCCTGACGGCATCTAATTTTGCACTCCAATTTAAAAATAAATCTTACTTCAATGAAAAAAATCGTACTCGTACTCGCTCTTGGATTCACGTCCGTCGCAGGGTTCAGCCATGGTGTTCAGGAACGGCGTCTGCCCTCTTTCAGAAATGTCTTTTCCCAGGCAGTTTTAATGCCGGCACTTATGGATACAAATTCCAGGGCTCTCAGGGATTTTCAACTAAGGTTTAATAAGGCTGAAAATGCCAGATGGTTTTCCGATAAAGACGGTATTGTATCCTATTTCATGCAGAATGGCTATGGGAACAGGGCTTACTATGACAAAAAAGGACGCTGGCAATTCTCTTTGTTGCTTTACGGCGAAGACAAACTACCCCGCGACATCAGGGCCTCGGTAAAATCAACTTATTTTGACCTGTCTGTAACAACCGTTGAAGAGGTACAAAGCATCTATGGAATGGCATATATCGTTCACCTGGAGAATACATCAAATCTAAAGGTTTTAAGGGTAAACAGCTTCGGGGAAATGGAAATTTTACTCGATCTGGATAAGGAATAACCGGTTAACCGCTCCTTCTGAAAACAGTTGCCCCAATGGGGCAGCTGTTTTTTATTTTCGGAAATAATCAGAATGAAGGTTTTTATGAGCACATTTTAGCATACTATAAATCTGTGGTTTGCTAAAACTGTACCCGTGAACTATTCAAATACTGTATCTGTTTCGCAACCGTAAAACCAGCCAATTTTGTTCCGGCTCACGAAGCTGACTAATGTATTAATGATCATCTAAAATAAATGACATGAAAAACTACCCCTTTTATCATGTAGACGTTTTTTCAGCGGAACCATTCTCCGGAAATGGCCTGACAGTTTTTACCGAATCAGAAGGATTTAGTAAAGAAGCCATGCAAAACCTGACGCGGGAAATGCGACAGTTTGAAAGCATATTCCTGCAAAAAAAAACGTTTGATAAAGTAAGGGCTTTCGTCTTTACCTGTGAGGAAGAACTGGATTTTGCAGGACATCCGATTCTGGGAGCCGCCGCGGTGCTCCATGATCTCAATCCGTCCGCTGAAGAAAAAGCCGAATGGGAATTTGAACTAAATGAAAAAAACGTAACGGTTACAACAGAACGAAAGGGGAATATATTCGAAGCGGTAATGAATCAGGGAATGGCTTTCTTCGGAAAATTATTAAGTATCGACGAATCAGCATCCATCCTGCATTGCATCGGCTTAAGTGCGGAAGACCTGTACCCGGGATGTCTTCCAACAGTCATTTCTACGGGCTTACCTTATTTACTCATCCCCTTGCAAAAAAACGCATTGAAGTCAAAAATAAGGGTGGTGGATTTTGAGGAAAGAATACAAGCCTTTGGTGCCAAATTTATCGGTCTGCTTGAAATCCCGACGCTTAGCCTGAGAAGCGGCGATAATAAAGGGAAAGTGGAGGATATCGCAACGGGAAGCCTTGCTGGTATTGCCGGAGCTTATCTGGTGAAATATGGATTTCAAAAACCTAATTCGGTATTCCGGTTAAATCAGGGTAAAAATCTCGGAAGACCCAGCCAGCTCTTTGTGGAAGTAAAAATGAAAAATGGCGAACCGGGAGACGTACTTGTCGGGGGCAGCGTAGTCAAAATTTCACAAAATATATTATCCGGAGATTTAACGGAATATATAAACAATATGCAGAAGTCACGGAATGATCACCGGAACGGATACCTCAGTACTTTCAAAGAATCGCCACTCGGAAAGGGTTCCAGGTAGGAGGAATTTCCTACGTTTTCAATCTGATAATCAAACCCGACTATCAGAGTGGAAGGGTTGTTGCCCGGAACAGATTTTTCAATTATTATTCTGTGAAGGGAATCCGGAATATCTTTTATTTTCATTACTGCCAGAGAAGAATCGAATATCGTTTGTCTGTCCGTTCTGATAAACAAACTGAACCGGATATTTCCTGTGTTACCTTCAAAATCTTCATTCGTATAAAGTTCATACCGGACTTGTCGCTGGGGAGAACTGATTACTGGGCTTCCATGAGCGGGTAACTGGTCTTTTTTACAGGACCCAATAGCAGAAATCAGCGAAATAACGAGAATCGCATATACTTTCCCTGATTTATCCATTAACATTGAAGAGATTTTCATCTTGATAACTGCTTTAGTACGTTTATCGCCGAAAAACAATATTGACAATCAGGTCTAACATGACTTCACGCCATGCATCTCACTTATCATTTTTTGCAGAATACTCCTGGCGCGGGATAAGTTGGATTTAGATGTTCCAATCGATATTCCCAGCCGGTCTGCAATTTCAAAATGTGAACAACCGTCGATGACAAACATGTTGAAAACGACCCGGTACATGGGCGGAAGATCTTTTACGCAACTGATCAATTCTTTATACATCAGTGACTGATCGGCTTTCTGACTCTTGTCCTCTTCTTCCCAGATATGTTCCGGAATCCCGCCGATTTCCGGAGTCATCTTATTTTTTCGCAGTTCATCGATAGAAGTATTGATAATGATACGTTTCATCCAGGCCAGTAACAACCGTTCCGGGAAGCCCGCTTTTTCATAATTGAACCTTTCGATATTACGAAAGAGCTTTACGAAACCATCGTTGGTAATATTTACAGCCACTTCATACTGGTGTACATACCGGAAGGCAATCTTTAACGCATAACCATAGAACCGCTCGTAGAGGATTTTCTGGCATAGCGCCTCCCCTCTTTTGCATCCTTCAATGAGCGAAATGATTTCCAAAGCAACCTGATATCTAAATTGTTTTAAAACGGGCACAAAATTACCAGTCTGGTGAGACTGCGGATGGGGGAAACCAATCATTGGCGGTCATAGGCGGGTCAGCGGTAGAAGTTATTTACCAAACGGTCGACGGGTGACGCCCTCAATGCAGTCGAATCACCCTCAAATTATCCAACATGGCCTGATTTACAGGGCCGTTCATATTCTCATTATAGCTTTCAAATCGAATGGTTATGGTGTTCAATCCCTTTACCAGCATGGATTTTACCGCATTACTGTATCCCCAGTTTGACCATTCTCCTTTTCCACGCTGGGGCAGGACGAATGTTCCGGTCATTTTTCCATTTACCAGAACCGTCCGGAGGGCGCATTTATTTTCTGTATTTACCGGGCCGTTCCCATTGGAATAACGGAGGTCCAATGCATAGAGACCGGCTTCTTTTACATTCACCCGAATGGAGATGGAAGAATTCGTATCCCGGTTGATCTCTACAAAACCTTCTCCCGTATATCCCTTATAGTCACGGGTGGATTTCGCGGCAGCACGTTCTAATTCAATTACCTGTTCCACTCCTGTGTCCATTAAAATAGCCGGCTCACTGGCAAAGGATTCCAACCCCTGCCTGTTAACGGCAACTACCTGGTACTCTCCATAGCCAGAAGCCTTTACAGGCAGGCTGGTACCTTTAGTTTTCATCAATGAAATTCCGTTTTTCAATATTTTATAGTAATCCGCGCCCTCTATGGCTTGCCAGCTCAATCCGTCTGTACCGGAAAGGACAGATGGTACTGCCGGTGAAAATGCATTGGGAACTTTATCAATAGAGCTCAGTGGGAATCTCCGGCTGAACAGCACGATCCGGATTCGGTGGTTGCCTGCAAGGGAAGATGGGATAAAAGAAACCGGCTGCTGTTTACCATCCAGGTAAAACGAGGCTATCCGGTTACCGAAACCTTCCATCTCAATATTCAGAATAGCACGGCGATACGCAAAATTTGAAACTGTTCGCTTACCATCCAACTGTTCAGGAACAAAAGGTTGGAATTCCAACCCCTCCGTTGTATAATGGATACCGAATATCAATTTGTGGATGATACTTATATTGCCTGAAAGACTCCAAAGCATATTGCTCGAATTGATCTGTGTGCCTAAAAAATCTCCGTTGTCTGCCACAAAATTTTCTTTGTTGGTCAGAAACAAAGCAGCCGGCCGGTAGATATCAGCAATACTCTCCATGACCGCTTTCTCATTGCCCGCTTTCGCCGCCGCCCACAACCAAAAACTCTGAACAAAGGGCCAGACGGCATTATTATGATAAGGTGGAATTCCCGGAATCTGAGGATATATGCAGGATATGCCAAATGATGTTAATGGAGTGTGTTCTATAATCTGTTTTTGTCTTACCGAATCGGCAATATCGAATAATACAGTCAACGCTTCGCCCAGGGCTTCGGAGCGCGGAGATAAGGTGAGATAATTCCTTCCGTACAAATATTGACCGTAATATCCTTTGCCGGCCTGCCATAACCAAACATTTATTCCTTTCTTTATACGGTCGGCATTGCTTTTATATTTAGCGGCGGATTTCAAATCACCCAGCAATCCCGCCATATTCGACATTACCATATTTGCCTGGAAATGCACGGCATTGGTTCCTAAGTTCTCTGATTGATAGATGTCAGCGGGCTGCATCCATTTCGGATAGGTTTGTTCCCTCCAGTCGAGAAAAGAAGATTCGCCCTTTACCAATCCGGTTGCCGGGTCGTAAATATTTTTGAGATCATCTTCCATGGAATTCCGGATGATATCATATGCTTTTTTCAGCCAGGCCCGGTCGCCGGTAATCTTGTACAGTTCAAATGCGGCTACCGCCCATATCATCCGGTCTGTCGATACCGGCCACGCTCCGCCAGTCCCTGTGTCCTGAACAATCTTCCCGTTTTTGTTCACCTTCCGCAACAGACTATTCTCAGCTACTTTGGGTTGCAGATAAGCCATTGATAAAATGATGCTGTAACTGATATCCCTGGTCCACACTCCTGCCCATTCCCTGCCTGTCCGGAATGTGCTGTCGGGCTCAATGGCTTTCTGCATTTCCTCGAGCGACAAATTATAGATCGCATCGGTGATCGGATACTCTGAATGGTATTGGGGAAATGCCGAAATATCTTTGGTCAGGTGCCAGTCGGGTTCTGTATTTTGTTTGTCCTGCGGTGCATTCAGAGTTAAAACGGTTTCATAAATTCCGTCGCCATCTTCATCCTCCATTTCCAAGGACGGATGGTTTACGAGATTATCAAAATCCCAGATCATCGGCGAGGTATTACCTGCAACAAAAACCGCCTTCAGGTCTTCCTTATAAATTCTATCCCCTCTGAAAGTCGTATAATATCCTTTCTCTTTCATCGCGGACAGCACCTGCCTGAGGTCCAGCTTCAATTTAAGTTTCGCATTCGCGGCAAGGAAAACATCTACAGGTATTTCTGAAGTGTCATTATATTGTTTTCCAAATATTATCATAGGTGATTCTGAATAACCGCTTTTAGACAAAACCACTAACTGATGATTCATGCCCGGGGGCATTTCATTATCTTTTCCGTTCAGGCTGAATTTAAAACTGATCCGTGGACTGACATACCCATTTGCAGGGCTTTGGTAATTCGAAACCAGTTCGGTGGCAGACATTGCCTTTGCTGTAAATTCATGTTGGACGATGCTGTCCTTATATATTGCAAATTCTTTTGAAGCCCAGAGAGGCTGTTGCGCCAGACCATTTAGAACAGATAATACCCCGGGTAACAAAAAAATGAATATTTTTCTTTTCTTCATTTCCATATTGATTTATTAAACCGCCTGCCGGTTAGCTAAGGTATAATCTCACTTCCTAAACTCAACTGTTTTCAGGATATCTTTGTATAATCAGATAAAAAATGGGATATGAAACTCTCAAACAATAAAATTCTAATTACCGGGGGCGCCAGTGGTATCGGCCTGGGTCTCACCGAACGGTTTATCCACGAAAATAATACCGTTATTATTTGCGGGAGGCGCGAATCGGTTTTAAAGGAAACCAGGGACCGGATTCCGGCGGTTATTACCAGAGTATGCGATTTATCGGTGGAAGCGGAAAGATTAAAACTCTTTGACTGGGTTTCTGAAAATCACAGCGACTTAAATGTATTGGTAAATAATGCCGGGATTCAGAACTGGATGAACATAACAGATGCCGGTTTTTACAAGCGGGCAAACGAGGAAATCACGACCAACATTATCGCACCCATTCATTTGACTTCCCTTTTTATCAATCTAAAATCTCTTAAGACGATCATCAACGTCACATCCGGTTTAGCCTTTGTGTCTTTTTCAAAAGTTCCGGTTTACAGTGCCACAAAATCATTTTTACATTCGTTTACACTGGCCACCCGCCATTTATTAAAGGCTAAAAATATTGAGGTCATTGAAATGATACCACCTGCATTAAACACAGACCTGGGTGGAAAGGGCCTGCACGATACGCAACCCCCGGTAAGTGATTTTATTCATGCAATCTTTGAACAATTAAAAGAGGGAAAAACCGAGCTCAGTTATGGATTCAGTGAAGCCATGGTAAAGGCGAACGCCGAAGAAATCAGTACCGCATTTAACCGGCTGAATCCCGGTTAATTTACTGGATAATTAACAACTGCTGGCCGGCATTGGTGTCATTCCCCCAGGAAACGACATAAATTCCTTTAGGTATTCCGGAAACATTCAGAGTGGCTGATACGGCATCCGGACTTACGTTTACAGATCGCAATTCCTGGCCATTAAAATTTTTCAAAGTCACTTTAGTAACCGCTGCTTCTTTCGGGAACAAAATAGTTATCTGGTTGGTCGCCGGATTCGGCTGAACTGACCCGGAAGAAAAAACAAATCCTGAGAGGGAATCCGTTCCACCAGTTGTTGTAACAGTCAGGCTTCCCGATGTACCCTTGCCCACAATAGCTGTCACGGTATTATCGTCACGAACATTGAAGGAAGTAGCAGGTGTTCCGCCTAAACTTACAGATACTGTGCCGGTCAAAAATAATCCCTGGATGAAGACCTGGCTTCCTTCAGAAGCTATTTTTGGTGAGAACGAAATAATTTTAGGTTTGCTCAACTGATAAATAAAACCTGAAAGTGAATCTGAAAAAGGACCCGCCGCAATCAGCACATTTCCACTGGATCCATTGCCAAGTATTGCGTTAATGGTTGTATCACCGAGGATAGAATATGAGGCGGCTGCAGTATTTCCAAAGTTTACGGATGTTACACCATTCAGGTTTTTTCCGGTAATTGTTATGGTATTTCCCTTGCTTCCGGTAGTCGGCGCAAAAGAATAGATGTAGGGTCTCGTATAAACATAAACGAATCCACTCAACGTACCATTGCCGTCTGGTGTGGAAACGGCTACGTCTCCACTTGCACCGGTTCCTGGAACCGCGAACAAAACACTATCTGACTGCACACTGAATGAGGCAGCTGCGATTCCGCCAAATGTCACGGCCTGTGTTTGTTGAAGATGAGCGCCCCGGATGGTAACCACTGCTCCCTGCGATGCAGAAATTGGGCTAAATGAATAAATAACCGGTTTTGGAACAGAATCACTATAGGTAAATCCGGGTAATGAGTCCGTACCAATATTCGTGACAACGGAAACATAACCCGTTGCCCCCGCACCTACAAACGCACTGACCGTATTGTCGTCCTTGATGGAGAAAAAGCTTGCCGGAACACCACCGAAGCGGACGGCAGTGGTACCGGAAAGATGAAATCCATGAATGATCACAACTGTTCCGGAGGTTCCATAGCCGGGTGAAAAAGAAATAATTTTTGGAGTTAGTGGAACAAACACAAAGCCCGGAAGAGAGTCGTATCCACCGCCACCGGAGATCGCCAAATATCCACTCGCACCATTTCCCACCGTGGCATAAATCACAGAGTCATTTACTATGTTGAAGGTGGTCGCAGGTATGGTTCCGAAACTGATTGCGTTTACACCCAGCAAATTTTTCCCTTTTATGAGAACCTGGTTACCGGTGGTAGCACTATCCGGCGAAAAAGAATAAATATGAGGCAGCGTATTAGTAAATAAAAATCCGGCCAGTTTGCCAACGCCCAAACCTGTTGTTACCTGTACTTCGCCGCTCGCTCCGGGGCCTACAACTGCCAGAATGATGCTGTCGGACTGAATCGAAAATGAAGCCGCAGCAATGCCGCCAAATCCTACGTAGGTCGTCCCGAGAAAATATTTTCCATGAATAGTAACAGTCGATCCCTGAGATGCGGAAACCGGATTGAAATTCCGGACCACCGGACTATCCGCGGAATCCTGAAATATAAATCCAGCCAATGAATCCTTTCCATAGCTGTTTGTAATAGTAACATACCCGGAAGATCCATTGCCGACAAATGCGTTCACCTGGGCATCGTCATGTACGGTAAAATAGCTCGCGGGAGTACCACCAAAACTCACAGCTGTGGTGCTTAATAAGTGCGTTCCCGTTATTATGACAATTGCACCGGTTTTACCGGTTGTCGGGCTGAAAGCACGTATCAAAGGAATATTTGGAACATAGGTAAATCCAGGCAGGGAATCATTCATTACACCGGCTGAAACCTTCACCCATCCGCTCGATCCCGCGCCCACAAGTGCATGAATGGTGGAATCATCGGCAACACCAAAAGACAACGCCGGAACCGTACCAAATTGTACGCTGGTAACACCTGTCAGATGAAGGCCTTTGATGGTAATCAGGCGCTGATCCGTTCCGCTGTCGGGTGAAAAAGAATAAAGAATGGGCCAAATGGCCTGGGCAGAAACAGAGCCAAGAAATACGATCTGAATAAACAGATAAATTATAAAAGACCGTATGGAAAGGTGGCAAACTGGTTTCAAGGGATTGATTTAAGGATTCTCGGTACATAAAGTACGAATAAAATATCAACTGCGCAAGCCTTTAATATCCCGCAGCCATGCCGTCTTTACGCGGATCGGATGCGCCCTGATATACATGCTGATTTGAATCGAACTGAATGCACTGATAACCACCAAAATTACCCGGAGTGCCGGCCGCCACTTTATGGCCCATCTGTAATAATGTCCGGATAGTCTTTTCTGAAAATCCTGATTCAAGATAAATGGTTCCAACGCCATCACTCATTTTACCAGTTTGATCCGAAGATCCCTGGTGATCAATTCGCGGTGCATCACCGGCTTCCTGAATATTCATGCCAAAATCAATCATATTCATCAGAACTTCCACCTGTCCCTCCGGTTGAAAACCTCCGCCCATAACGCCAAAACTCATATATGGCTGATCATCTTTAGTAACAAATGCAGGAATAATGGTATGGAAAGGCCGTTTATGAGGCGCATACGAATTGTTCTGTCCTTTCTGCAGCGAAAACATAAGTCCCCGGTTTTGTAAAAAGAAACCCAGACTATCGGGCAATATGCCGGAGCCAAATACCGAGCAGTTGCTTTGTATGAGCGAAACCATATTTCCTTCATTATCGGCAACAGTTAAATAGATGGTTTCACCGGTTCTCAGCGCTTTGTCATCACCCGCAGTAAACCTGGGCGATGCTTTTTGCAGATCGATTTCCTTCGCTCTGATAATTCCATATTTTTTTGAAATAAGTTCATTCACCGGTATTTTGGCAAAGTCAGGATCAGCATAATATTTGGCCCGGTCCTCATACGCCAGTCTTTTGGCCTCTGTAAACAGGTGCACATGTTCGGCGCTGCCATACGTTATTTTACTGAAATCAAAATTTTCAAGAATATTCAGCATCTGTAATACAGTAATACCCTGGCCGTTTGGCGGCATTTCCCAAACACGGTAACCCCGGTAAGTGGTTGATACGGGCTCAACCCATTCTGAACTGTGATCGGCCAGATCTTTGTATGACAGGTAGCCGCCATTTTTTTTCATCCAGCCATCGATTGCCTTTGCTATTTCTCCTTTGTAAAAAACATCCCTTCCGCCAATGGCAATTTTCTCCAGCGAATTGGCAAGCGCCGGGTTTTTAAAAACTTCGCCCCGTTTCGGTACTGAACCGTTCGGCATAAAAACGGACTGTACATTTGAATTGCTTCCATACATTCCAACCAGTTCCGTATAATAAAAAGCTGCTTCGTCTGCTACGGGAAAACCATTTCTTGCATAACTGACTGCGTAGGAAAGGATCTCCGTCATGGGTAGTTTACCAAAACGCTGGTGCATCTGAAACCAGCCATCCACACAACCTGGAACAGAAACAGACAATGGCCCGCTCACAGGAATAAATTGTCGTCCGTTTTGACTCAAAATTTCAGGAGTAAGTGTATAGGGTGACCGACCGGATGCATTGAGACCGTACAGTTTTTTCGTTTTTGAGTCATAGACAATGGCAAAAAGGTCGCCGCCGATTCCGTTCATTTCCGGATCGGTAACACCCAGCACGGCATTGGCTGCAATTGCCGCATCAATTGCATTACCACCCTTTCTGAGAACATCCATTGCCGCTTCGGTTGCGAGTGGATGGCTTGTACAAACCATCCCATGCTGTGCCATCACCACTGAACGTGTAGAAAATGTTTCCCCGGTTAATCGGTCCTGAGCACGAAGGGCGGTGCATAATGAAAATGTAATGAGTACAATCCATAGAGAGGCCAGATTATTTTTTCTCATCTATCCTGTTTTAGTTTTTTCAGCATATTTATAGCATTGCCGTTAGCGGGATCCAATGCCAGTGACCGTTCATAATTCCGGATTGCCTCCTTTTTATTTCCCATCGCCATAAATCCTTCGCCCAGACTATCAAACACATTGGAACTCCGCGGATATACTGCTGTATTCAATTCAAATAATTTCACGGCGCCGCCGGCATCGCCCTTGCCAAGCTGTATATATCCAAGGGTGTTCAGAAAACGCTCCAAAATATATTCCGGGGGGTATAGGGTCCTTATTTTTTTATACCGGGCGATGCATGAATCCACTCCCTTTTCCCGCAACGTTTTCTTAAGAATATTTTCCGGATCTGGAAATACCACCCGGCGAATACTTTCTGCCACCAGCGAAGGCTCAACTTTATGTATATCATGTGTACTTTGCGGCAAAATATACAGGCGCGTTTCTGATAGATTTTCGATCTTAATTTCAAACAATTCCTTAATGCTTTTTTCCCAGGTTGGCGGCCG
>Ga0206904_1207_pt1 | contig 13465 bp, 7 predicted proteins | sample Alteio_BWOrgHeat_42_FD_152981 | JGI IMG/M metagenome (GOLD analysis project Ga0206904, IMG submission 152981) | Enriched cells from forest soil in Barre Woods Harvard Forest LTER site, Petersham, Massachusetts, United States -... | ecosystem: Environmental > Terrestrial > Soil > Temperate forest > O...
TAAAACGGCATTCCTATGCCAAAGTTCAGCTGCATAAAGTTATAAGTATCTCCGCTGTTATTGGCCCTGTAGGAGGCTTTAAACGGCCCTGTATGGAAAAGTTCGTTAAAGTGCTGGATAAGTACCCATTGCTGTGAGCCGTCAAACTGAGGGTCTTTAAATTTAAATGCAGCATCTAGCCTGAATACAAAGAAAGAAAGGTCGAACCGTAAACCTGTACCAATACCTATAGCTGTTGAAGGCCATATATTATTCAGCCTGAACTCCACATTCGGATCGTTTGGCTGGCTGTGTAACCGCCAAACATTTCCCGCATCTATAAAAAGCGCACCTTTTAGCTTTGCTCCAAAAAAATCATCAGCCAGTTTATACCGGTATTCCATGTTTGCAATAAGTTTTACCTCGCCAAACTGATCCAGATATTTCAGCTTGCCGCGCAAAAGATCGCCATTTGATAATGAGTCAGGCCTTCCTGGGGGGCCATAAAAATTTGCCCTGTTAAATTGACCAGGTCCAAGGGTACGCGGCAGCCATGCCCGCATATCATTAGCCCCGCCTGTGTAAAATTCTTTTTCAAATATCCAGTGCTGATCGTCGCTGTTGCCATACGGAATGCCTAAACCTGTGTTAAAACGGAAGATAAACTGCCGTTCTCCACCCAGGCTCTTATAAAGGCGCAGGTCTATTTCAGCCTTTGCATACTGTGCAAACGGGTAGCCAAAAATTGTCCTTTTGCCTGCAGTATCCCGGTGCGTGTTTAGCACCTTGCTCAGTAAACTTAAAGTATTGCCTCCAACATCAAGGCTACCTCTAAAATACATGAAATTTGCAAAGGAGTTTAGCTCAATGGCATTATACTGAAAAGTATACTGGCTCCCCATAGAAAATATAGTGCGACCAATAAGGTAGCTATATGCGTAGAGGTTTTTCTTCACCAGCTCAGTCTGTGCAACCGGATCAATTGTTCCCTTTGAAAATTCGAAATCTATTGGTGTTACCGTGTGTAGTTTCCTGCCCGTCTCTGCAAAATCATAGGAAATAGAGTTAATAAAACTCTCGCGGGATACCAGGCCTTTCTGGTAAAACAATTGGTAATTTGTTGAAAAAGTGGTGTGAGGCACACCATATTTACCCAATATCGGAAAGTCAAACGGCGAAATTATACCCGGAAAAATAAGGTTTGCACCCAGGCGCAGGTCCTGATTTTGTACAGCAGCATGATTTGTTGTACTGCTGTTATTGTCAAACAATACACTCCAGTTGGTCTTTATTTGCAGTATGGCAGCACTTTTAAATACATTTCTGTCGGTAAAGGTGTTGCCCAGGTTATAGCCAAATCGACCGCCATTAAATAAAAACTCACCTTCTATCCGGTCGCTAAATTGCTTTAAGGGAGTTATATCAATTCTTGTATCCAGTCGGTTGGTACTATCCGACAACTTGATATAAGTAGGGTTAGGCACATTCCTGAATACATTCAACTCCGATAAGCGCGATGTAGTTAAAGTTTGTTTGTCAATATTATATATCTCCCCTTTGCGCTGATATACATAATTTATAACCGAACGGGGTTTAAATTTGTTCGAGAAATCAACATACCTGAATTGCGAATCAACCTTAATTGTATCTGCTTTACCGCTTGCTCGGCCATTGCTTTTTGCAATAGTTATCAGGGTATTATTAATAGTATAAATCGGATGCGATGATCTTCCGGCAGGATTATCAATAATCATCTTTAGATCCACCACACTGCTCCTGAAGGTGGAATCGTATTGAAAATTAATATACTGGCGGTAAAAATCATAATAACCGTTCCGCTTCATTATCAGGTAAAACTCGTCTCTGTCATAAGCAAGGCTGTCCGTGTCAAACCGCCCTCCTGGCTGCACGTGCGAAAACCGTGGCCGGTTTACCCGGTACAGGTTTTGTACATTTTTATCAGCAATACTATCCTGTATCTTCCTGATCCTAAACATAGGGCCTTCAACAGCGGTAAATATCAGTGTGGCCTTTTTCTTTTTAATTTGTATGCTATCGGCAACTTTAGCTTTTAAATAACCTTTATTCTGCAAAAATCGCTCTATCTGCACCCTCGAGAATTCAACCAGACCGCTATCCAATATAGCAGGTGCCTCACCAATATCCTTCTTCCCGTTTTTACTAAACATGTAGTAAAATTGCAGGTTAATTACATTATTGGGCTGTTGTTCCTTATCAACATAAAGCAGTGCTGCGTCGGCAAATTCTTTATCAACCCCTTTTATAACTATTTTACGCACAAGCGCCCCATTACCCTTCAGCCTGCGGGTTAAACTACAACCCGACCCTATAAAGAGCAGTAAAATACTTAATATTGTAAGGCCGTAACCATTAGGTTTAATATATGCTTTCAAAGTCTCAAATCAGTTTACTAAAGTCCCTACAACATAAAAAAGAGCGTAAAGAAAATGGCTTATTTTTGGTTGAAGGATATAAATCGGTTATTGAATTTATTAACTCTTCCTACCAAATTGAAGCTATTTATCATACGGCTTCATTTGCCTCAAAAATGCTCAATTTATCGCAAAAAATAAATTTATATAATATTTCTGTTACAGATATTGAAAAAATAAGCAGTTTAAAAACCCCGCAGGAGGTTATTGCCCTGGTTAAAATACCTTTGCATCCGCCGCTTAATAACCAAAAGCTGAGGCAAAAGTTCTCTTTAGTTTTAGATGGCATACAGGACCCGGGTAATATGGGTACTATTATTCGTACGGCAGATTGGTTTGGCATTGATAATATCATCTGCTCGGAAGATACAGTTGATGCTTATAACCCAAAAGTGGTACAGGCCAGCATGGGTTCATTATCACGCATAAATGTGCATTATGCAGATATTACCTCTGTTTTACCACAAATTGGTTTACCCATATTCGGGGCCATGTTAAACGGCGAAAACATTTATCAAACCAAATTTGGCAACGAAGGATTAATAGTTATGGGCAACGAAGGCAACGGTTTACGGCCGGAAGTTGAGCGTTTAATAAGCAAAGCGATAACTATACCAAGGGCTGGAAAAGCCGAATCGTTAAACGTTGGCATAGCTACAGCATTATTTTGTGCAGAAATAACCAGAAATAAACTTGGCAGCCAATAAATAATTACTATTTTTGCAGCCTTGAAAAATGGTCGGGTGGCCGAGTGGCTAGGCAGAGGTCTGCAAAACCTTTTACAGCGGTTCGAATCCGCTCCCGACCTCAGGATTATTAAAAACATTAAATACTAAAAGCCATGGGCGTTACTCGTTTAAAAAGAAAAGATAGGAAAAACAAAACTACTTCACGTTTAGAAGTACAATTTTTAAAGCTGGCAACCAACCTTGAACCAGGAAGCCGCAGCGCTGAGAAAAAAGGTAACCAGATAGCAATAAACAATGCCGCTTTGTTAAAAGCAGCATCTGCAAAATAATTTCCGCTATTTAAGAGGCACATATATTGCGTCTTTGCTAATGACATTCAAAATCCTGTCAGTTTATGCTGGTGGGATTTTTTTATTGCAAGCCTCGCCATTGTGAGAGTTATAAACGACGCGTTTTGGAGAGATTTTTTCCATGAACTATGAACCATCAACTATGATCGCTTCAATATCTTCTTATTAATCCTCCCCACTAACGCCGGTCCTTCGTAAATAAAACCGGTATAAAGTTGCACAAGTGATGCCCCGACGTTCAGTTTCTCAATAGCGTCGTCGGCTGAGTGAATACCTCCTACTCCTATTATTGGGAAAGCTCCATTTGATTTTTTATGCAGATAAGCAATTACCTCGGTCGAACGTTTGGTTAAAGGCATTCCGCTTAAGCCGCCCATCTCATTTTTCAATTCATCATTTGATGTTAAACCTTCCCTGTTGATGGTTGTATTGGTAGCAATAATACCCGCAATGCCTGTTTGTTGTACTATCTCCACAATATCATCCAGTTGTTCGTTGGTTAAATCAGGTGCTATTTTTAACAAGATCGGCCTGCTGATGCCGTTTTTCAAGTTCCGTCTTTGTAGGGTATTAAGCAATTCCATTAAAGGTTCCTTCTCCTGAAGTGCACGCAGGCCTGGTGTATTTGGAGAACTTACATTCACCACGAAATAGTCAACCACATCAAAAAGGCGGTTAAAGCATTTTATATAATCACTTACAGCATCCTCGTTTGGGGTGACTTTATTTTTCCCGATGTTCCCACCGATAATGAGGCCTTTCTGACCAGCTTTGCTCTTTCTGAAGGCAGCCAGGCGTTCAGCAACTGCATCAACACCCAAGTTATTAAAACCCATACGGTTTATTAATCCACCGTCATCCGGTAACCTGAACATACGAGGCTTGGGGTTTCCGGGTTGTGGCAAAGGAGTTACTGTACCAACTTCAACAAAGCCAAAGCCCAGGTTAGCCATTTCGCCCATCATTTCGCCATTTTTATCAAACCCGGCAGCAAGACCAACAGGATTTTTAAATTTAAGGCCAAATACTTCCTTTTCAAGCCTTGCATCCTTAACATCCCATATTGCACGACTTAATGCTGCACCGCCGGGAAAACGGTTAAAACGTTTCAGATTAGCAGTTACAAAATAATGCACTTTTTCAGGATCGAACTTAAACAGCAATGGCTTTATCAGGAAATACATAGCTGCGAAGGTAAGAGTTTTGGAGGAAGTCCGAAAGCCGGGAAAGCCAGGAAGTCTGAAAGAAAAACAACAGTTGTAGTAGCGTTGTGACCACCATAAATTGACCTGTAGTCTTGAGTCGGGAGTCTAAGTTCGACGCAAGATCGGAAAAGTGGGTTTACATTGGGTTTACATAATTCAGTGTAAACTAACATATAAATAACTGTTAATCAATTTATTATATTGATTTTTAGAAGAAAAAATGGGTTTACACATTTTGCATAATCAAAGTGTTGCGTTTATATGCTCAACTTTCAGAAAACTAAGGAAACAATCGTAATTTGAAAAGGTAATCGCCTCAAGTCAAGTAGCCTTGGTCATCCATACTATCATGATTAAACCTCAATTCACGTGTGACCCAGCACTGGTAAGTCCTTCGTACACTAACAAATCCGCAATTTTTACAATTATTGCTAACAAGTCTATATATTAGCAATACAAATTAGCTTTCCGGCTATGAACGATGAACCATCAACTATAAACTTCTTATGACCACCCGCCGTAATTTTATAAAAAACACCGCTATAGGTACTGTTGCTACTTTGGCATTACCTCAAATTGTCACTTCGGTTTATGCTGAAGAAAAAAGTATTAAAAAAATCCATCTTGAAAAAAACGACATTATCCTTTTCCAGGGCGATTCTATAACCGACTGGGGCCGCGATCATAATAAATCGTTTCCAAATGATACTGGTTCATTAGGTACGGGCTATGTGTTGTTAGCTGCCGGTCAGCTTTTAATTCAAAACCCCGAAAAAGCCCTTCAAATTTACAACAAAGGAATCAGCGGAAATAAGGTTTACCAATTAGCCGAACGCTGGGAGGCCGATGCGCTTGCCATAAAGCCAAATATACTAAGCATCCATATTGGTGTTAACGATTTTTGGCACACCCTAACCAATGGCTACACAGGTACAATCGAAACTTATATTACTGATTATCATGCGCTCATCAATCGCACTAAGAAAACTTTACCCGATGTAAAACTGGTTATTTGCGAACCATTTGCTGTAAAAGGAGTAAAGGCTGTGGATGATAAATGGTACCCGACATTTGATTTATTCAGAAAAGCAGCCCGCGATATCGCGGCTGAGTATAAGGCTGCATTTGTACCCTACCAGTCAGCATTTGATAAGGCCGTTGAATCTGCTCCCGGCAACTATTGGACAATTGATGGCGTACATCCCAGCATTGCAGGTGAAGCCCTTATGGCTAAGACATGGATGGAGGTAGTTAATTAGAGATTAGGATTGAAAACTTAGAACTTGATTGATTTTGGATTGAATAATTGCTTAAATTATTTATTTAACCTTGAACTTTTACGGCTTTCCGACAAAAAACCTAATCTCTGGCCTCTGATCTCTAGCCACTAATCCGTATCTTTGCGCGTAAATGATAGCTATAAATAACCTTACGTTTGAGATTGGTGCAAGAGCGTTGTACGATGAAGCAAACTGGCATATAAAACCGGGAGAAAAAATTGGCCTTATTGGCGCCAATGGAACCGGAAAAACCACCCTTCTTAAAATTATTGTAGGAGATTATACACCTACATCAGGTACCATATCAATGGCTAAGGACCTTACTATAGGTTACCTTAACCAGGATCTTTTATCTTACTCATCCGATAAAAATATATTACATGTAGCAATGGAGGCGTTTGAGCGCCAAAACCAGCTGCATGACGAGATTGAAAATATACTTCACAAGCTCGAAACCGATTACAGCGAGGACCTGCTGCATAAGCTTAGCGACAAGCAGCACGAATTTGAAGCGCTTGATGGTTATAATATTGAATACAAGGCTCACGAAATTTTGGCCGGTCTTGGTTTTAGCGAAGCGGATACACACCGCAAGTTAAGCGAATTTTCAGGTGGATGGCGTATGCGTGTTATGCTGGCCAAGATCCTGTTACAGGCGCCTGATATCCTCTTACTGGATGAGCCTACCAACCACCTCGACTTACCATCCATCCAATGGTTGGAAGATTATCTGAAAGCTTTTGATGGTGCAGTGATCATTGTATCGCACGACAGGTGGTTTTTGGATAAAGTAATAAACCGTACTGTCGAGTCGCGCAAAGGCAAGCTTACAGTTTATGCGGGTAATTACACTTTCTACCTTGAAGAAAAAGCACAGCGTGAAGAAATTCAGCGTGGCGAGTTTAAAAATCAGCAATCAAAAATAAAACAGGAAGAGCGTTTAATTGAACGTTTCCGCGCCAAAGCTTCTAAAGCAAAAATGGCGCAATCCCGTATTAAAATGCTGGATAAAATGGAACGTGTGGATGATGTGGATGATGATAATCCATCTGTAAATTTCAGTTTCCGTTTCTCAAGGCAATCAGGCAGGCATGTTGTTACGCTGGATAATATCACTAAAAAATATCCAACAATTGATATTTTAACCGGAGCTGAAGCTGTTATTGAAAAAGGCGACAAAATTGCGCTTATTGGTGCCAACGGTAAAGGTAAGTCTACCCTGCTGCGTATTATTGCAGGAGCTGATAGCGATTTTACCGGCAAAGCAGAAACCGGCCATAACGTAACACAAACCTTTTTCGCCCAGCACCAGTTGGAAGCCTTGCACCTTGAACATACTGCTTTGCAGGAGCTGCAATCATTTGCTCCAAAACATACTGAAACTGAGCTGCGTTCAATTTTAGGTTCGTTTTTATTCACTGGTGATGATGTATTTAAAAAAATAAAAGTACTCTCAGGAGGTGAAAAATCACGTGTTGCATTGGCAAAGGCGTTGACTGCCGATGCGAACTTTTTGGTACTGGATGAGCCTACCAATCACCTTGATATCCAATCGGTAAATATATTGATCCAGGCATTACAGCAGTTTGAAGGGACCTTCATCGTTGTATCGCACGATAGGTATTTCCTCGACAATGTAGCCAACAAGATCTGGTTTATTGAAGATCAACAAATAAAACAGTACCCGGGCAATTACAGGGAGTTTGATGAATGGTTTGCCAAACGCAAACTTGAGCCAAAAACTGCCATTCCAATACCTCAGCCAAAAAAAGAAGAAAAGAAAGAGCCCGTAGCTGTTAAACAACCTTCAGAAAATAAATTTCAGCAGTTAAAAAAACTCAACCAGGATTTAACCAAAATGGAAGAGCAGATAGCTGAAATGGAAAAAACCGTAAAGCAATTGGAAGCTCAACTGGCAGATGAAAAGCTTTATAACGACCTGGCTAAAATGAACGACATCAATAAAAATTACGATTTGAAAAAGATGGAGTTGGGCCATATACAGCTAAAATGGGAAGCATTAGCTGAACAGATAATGGAGCTGGAAGCGTAATTTGATTTCGGAATTCGAATGTTCGATTTCGGATTTATTTTCAATTTCGGAGTTATAAAACTTGTCATTGCGAGGAACGAAGCAATCGCATGCTATACAGAGCGAATAGAAAAATGTGGTTTGTGTCCTCACAATAAGTGTTCGAAAGAACCATAATAAGCGGTGGCCTGTGCGATTCCTTCCTTGGGGAAGGGGTGGTAGGAGTCTCACGAACTGTGTCAATTATACGTAAAAGCTTGGTGTAAAAACCCTCCCTACACCCTCCTGGGGGAGGGAACCACGCGGGGCCCGGCTTTTGTAAATTTGGTGTGCATCACAAAACACTATCAGGTATGTTAGTGTAGGCAAGGAGAATAATATATTAATTGAAACCATATTATGAATAACATCATTACGAGGTTAATACGATTTACTGGTTTACTTTTTTGCATCCTATGTGCCTTAAACTGCCTTGCCCAAACCCCATACGCCGACAGTGTCTACCGCCCCGAAATAAAAAGTATTGAATTTTATAACACAAAAAAGAAGGCATCGTTCCCTGTAATTACATTAAACTCCGGCGAAACGGTACTATTGGCATTTGATAACCTGCTTGGCGGAACGTTGAACTATCATTATACCATTGAACATTGCGATAACAGCTGGAACCCGTCGAACATATCCCCAGCTGAATATTTAAAAAACTATACCGATGACAGGGTAGCTGATTATAGCTATTCCATAGCTACGGTACAAAAATATACCCATTACGAGCTTAAACTTCCTAACGAAAATATAACACCTAAAATCTCAGGTAATTATATTTTAAAAGTCTATGAAGATTCCGACCCATCCAAATTGGTATTAACCCGCCGGTTGTATGTTGTCGATTCTAAAATTTCCATAACCGCCGAGGTTGTTCCTTCGAGTGATAATACTACGAGGCAAACCAATCAGAAAATAAATTTCACACTCGATTACGGCGGTCTTAGGGTGCAAAATCCGCGTAATGATATACGCGCTTTGGTAATTCAAAATGCCCGAAGCGAGACAGGCATATTAAGCACACAGCCAACTTATATCCGCGGTACACAGCTTATTTATAGTGATATTACTGCCAATGATTTTCCTGCAGTAAATGAGTTCAGGCATTTTGATACCCGAACACTGAAAGTAAATTCTGAACACATTTTACATATCTACAGGGATACGGTAAATACAGTGGTAATGCTTACAGATCCCGACAGGAACAAAGCTAATTATACGTTGGAATATGATTTAAATGGCAGTTATTATGTATTGAACCAGGATGGTACCGATCCCCGCACAGATGCTGATTATTCGCACATGCTTTTCAGTTTAAAAACCACCTTGCAGCCAAGCGCTGGCACACCTTATATTGTTGGCCGTTTTAACGATTACAAGCTGGATGACCACAGCAAAATGAATTTTGATGCAACAAGCAGCAAGTTCGTGAATGCCCAGTTTTTAAAGCAAGGTGTATATGATTATGCCTATGTTTGGGTTGACAAAGCTACCGGCAAACCTGATATCACTGCCTTGGAAGGCAGCTATTTTGAAACAGAAAATGATTATCAGCTCTTAATTTACTATCGTCCGCCTGGCGCCCGCTGGGAAGAACTGATTGGTTACAAATTATTAAATTCTGTAAAAAAGTAATAATGGGCTTTTATCTTATTCATATTACTTTTTCCGTTGCCTGTGTCCTCACAGGCAATCAACTATAGATAGGCAAGTGTGAAAGCAAATCGTCTATGAAGACACAGACGATGGTTAAGTTCAATCATTATTTTGTGGGATTTATTTTGTCACGATTGCTAAAGGATTAGGAAACCCAGCGATAGCAGCAAAATTTAGCTGATTGGTCAAAACTTTTAGCTTAGTTATTTGATTATATTTAGGGAACTAAACATGCTAACTTTTTTGAAAAAATTATACAATTGAGACGATTTGGACGAATAGCCCTAAAAACCATTCTTTGGATAATTGCAAGTATTGTTTTCCTGGTACTGCTTATAATAATTTTAATACAGGTCCCGGCTGTACAAAATTTCGTGAAAGATAAGGCTGTTACTTTTATACAGGGAAAAATTCATACTAAAGTACAAATTGGCCACATCACATTAGGTTTACCCAAGCTTATTGTGCTGGAAGATGTGTATTTTGAGGATCAGAAAAAAGACACCCTTATTGCCGGAGAAAAACTTAAAGTCGACATTAGTTTGTTAAAACTTCTCGATCACAAAGTTGAAATAAACGAAATAAACCTGCAGGGAATTACCACCAATATAAACCGCGGTGCTGATAGTGTTTTCAATTTCGATTATATTATAAAAGCTTTTGCAGGCGAACAAAAAAAGGAAGTAAAACCCACGGATACTACTTCTACCATGAAGTTTTCCATCGATAAGATCATTCTTGATAACATCCGTGTATCTTATAAAGATGTGATTTCAGGTAATGATGTAAAGTTCATATTAGGCCATTTTGACACCAGGATAAAGGACTTCGATATGGATAAAATGAAGTTTACCATACCAAAGATCAACCTTTCGGGTGTTGATGCCCGCATTATTCAGTCTAATGTTACTTCAGCAGGTACAACGGTTATTCCGGTCGATACTACGGTTAAGCCTATCAACATGTCCCTAAGCCTGGGTACAATTGATATATCAAAAGTTAAGGTTGATTATCGCAGCGGGCAAATGAGCAGCAAGGTTGATATGGGCAGGTTATTGGTTGAGATGGATAAGATCGATCTGAAAAATCAAAACGTTGGTATAAAAAATATCGAACTCAATGATACAAAGGCCGGGCTTGTATTTGCTAAACCAGAGTCCGTTAAAAAAACAATTGTAAAAGCCGTTAAAAAGCTGGATACATTGGTCGCATCGCCCCAAAATGAAAAGGGATGGTCGGCTAAACTTGGAAAGATTAGCTTTAGTAATGATAATATTCAATTTGATAATAATGCGCAGAAACCATTAGCCAAAGGGCTTGATTTCGCTCACATGAACATCAAAAATCTTAATGCTGATGCAGAGAATATCTCTTACAGCCCGGATACAATTTCAGGCAAGGTTAATTCATTTACCTTCTCCGAAAAAAGCGGGCTCGTCATTAAAAAATTCCATACCTCGTTTTTATATGGCCCAAAAAACGCCTATCTGAATAACCTGTTGGTAGAAACTCCGCAGACTACCCTACAAAAACAATTGCAGGTTGCTTATCCATCAATTGAATCACTGACAAAAGATTTAGGGCAATTATATGTAAATGCCAATTTAGATGGCAGTCATTTGGGTTTAAAAGATGTTTTATTGTTAATGCCAGCAATGGCTTCTATGGAACCATTTAAACATTCGCCTAATTCAGTTTTTAAAATAAACGGAAGGGTTATCGGCAAGGTAAATGACCTGCGGATTCCAAATTTTGAGGTTAGCGGGTTAAACAATACGCATATCAAAGCATCAGCAATTATGCGTGGCTTACCAAATATAAACAAAGCCTATTTTGATGTTAACCTGGCCGATTTCAACACCAGCAATGCAGATATTGCCAAACTTACAGCCCCTGGTATGATCCCTCCATCAGTCAGTATCCCCGCCAGTTTAAACTTAAAGGGAACTTTTAAAGGCAGCATGTATAATTTTAATACGAAGATGAACCTGCGTTCAACATACGGTGCAGTTGATTTGGTTGCAGGCATGAAAAATGGTAACAAAAAAGGTTCTGAGGCTTATGTAGCCAATATAAAAGCAAACAATCTTAATGTCGGAGCATTAACCAAACAGCCACAAACTGTAGGGAATGTTACTTTAACAGCAACCATAAAAGGTACCGGTCTCGATCCTAAAAAAGCAAGCCTGCAATTCAGTGGTGATGTAGTAAAAGCTTACGTTAAAGGTTACACATATCAAAACCTGGTTATGACCGGCACTGCCCATAATGGTAACTATACTGCCAAAGCCCGCATGAAAGACCCTAACATCGATTTTACGCTTGATGGCAAAGCGGATATGAACAAAAAATATCCATCTGTTGCAGCCACTTTACAACTGGATAGCATCAATCTTAAAAATTTGAATTTCACTAAAAATGAAATGCGGGTTCACGGCAAAATTGTTGCAGATGTACCAACTGCCGATCCTGATTACCTGAATGCCAATATTAAAGTAACGGATCTTTTAGTAGCCCAAAAAGATCAGACTATAAAACTCGATACCATTAGCCTGGTATCAACCGCAAATGCCGATAGCAGTACTTTAAGGCTAAAGGCGCCAATGCTAACTGCGCACATGGCAGGCAAGTATAAGCTTACTGAAGTTGGTACAGCAATGCAGGATTTGATCAGCAAATACTATAATACCGCATTAGCATCAAACACGGTAAAGCCAAAATATACGCCACAGCAGTTTAAATTCGATATCCATATTGTTAAAACACCATTGACAGAAAAATTAGTACCCGATCTGAAACAGCTTGACCCGGTACTGATAACAGGGCACTTTGACAGCCAGGCAGGCGATTTCACCCTTAATGGCTCAGTTCCGAAAATTATTTACGGCTCCAACGTAGTAAATAATATGAAACTGGCTGTGGACACTAAAAATAATGCCTTAAATTATAGCCTTACCGTCGATGATATCAAGGCATCATCAAGTATTAACCTGCTTTATACCAGCATAACCGGCAGCGCACAGAATAACAAGTTAAATATTAACTTACAAATAAGGGATGCTGCCAAAAAAGAGCGTTACCGTTTAGCAGGTATATTCAGCGTTTTGCCGGACGAGTACCAGTTTAACTTTTTACAGGATGGCGTAATATTAAATTACATCCCCTGGACAGTTAATGCAAACAACGCCCTTCAGTTTGGTAATAAAGGCATAATGGCCCGCGATTTTGCCTTGACAAGCAACAACCAGGTTTTAAGTATTAACAGCGATACGCAAACGTTAAATGCGCCTATAACTGTTAGCTTTAAAAACTTTAAAATAGAAACACTAACAACTGCAGCCCAGCAGGATTCGTTGCAGGTTGGTGGTGTTATTGATGGCGATGCGCACGTCAGCAATTTTCAAAAGTCTCCTGTATTCACAACCGCGTTAAATATCAAGGATTTTAATTTTAAAGGAGATACGGTTGGCAATATAGCACTCAAGGTAAATAATCAAACCGAAAATGCTTATGCCGCTAATGTAGAAGTTACCGGAAAAGGCAACCAGGTTAAAATGGATGGTATATATTATACAGCCCCCGAAAGCAAGTTCGACCTTAACCTGGATATTATAAGCCTTAAAATGAAAAGCATTGAAGGCTTTAGCTTTGGCAGTATAAGAAATGCCAGTGGCGATATTACCGGGCAAATGAAAATAACCGGTACTACTGATGCTCCCGTTGTTCGTGGCGATGTCAATTTTAATAAGGTAGGCTTCAATGTATCTATGTTAAAC
>Ga0206904_1208_pt1 | contig 13416 bp, 12 predicted proteins | sample Alteio_BWOrgHeat_42_FD_152981 | JGI IMG/M metagenome (GOLD analysis project Ga0206904, IMG submission 152981) | Enriched cells from forest soil in Barre Woods Harvard Forest LTER site, Petersham, Massachusetts, United States -... | ecosystem: Environmental > Terrestrial > Soil > Temperate forest >...
ATTACAACCACACTATACAATTTACAGCAGTATATTAAGGACCAGGTAAATGCTAATGAGCCGATAGGTACAATTAAAGAAGTGTATGATCTGGATGGAACCTTTATTACAAAATTCACATCAGGTGGCACTAATCCGGGTTTAGGTAACCAATATCCATGGATCGGTTGGGCATTGGATAATGGTTATAATGGCACTCCCGGCTCAGCGGGCAGGGTATTGATCGGAGCCGGAGCGCTTGGTTCAAGTGTCTATAGTTATGGCGCTATTGGTGGTGAGGAGACTCACCAATTAACGATTGATGAGATGCCTGGGTTTCAAGTTGAAACTCCAATAAATGCAGAGCATTATACTACACAATCAGGGGGTTCCGATCATCCTTATGGTGCAGCAGGGCCAGCAGAAAGAACAGATATTTTAACCTCCAATCCTATTGGCGGAGATCAGCCACACAATAACATGCAGCCATATAAAATAGTATACAGAGTTGTAAAGGTTGGTGCCGTAGCGCCACCATCCGCGCCTTAACATATAATTAATGTAAAAACTTAACAACCGGTGCCATTCAAAGCACTTGTAAATACAAAAAAAAGCAGCCTTTCTTAACGAAAGGCTGCTTTTTGCATTTACACACAGCTTCTAAACCACTTAGCATTTATACATTTCGCCCAATGAAATTTATACATTTGGTTTTTGCGATTATAGTATATCATTCCTTTAGCGCCAGCTTTTTGATGCCAACTTTTATGGTTATATAATGATCTACGTTATATTCATTAATTGAACAGTCAACATAAACACCACTGGTGCATCTAAGATCATTCTCAAAAAAAGTTAATTTGTAATTCCACCAATTAGTAATTTTCTCAGTAGGCTGGCCAAAGGGGGGCACTTTTGGTTCATAAGCTATTGGCTCAAGAATGTAACCATCGTACATTTCTGTTTCTGAGTTAATATTAAATCCCTTCATTACATGGTGTTTTTTCCGGTAGGCTGATATGGTTGCTGTATCAACCTTTGATATGAAATTTGGCCGGTTTACTTCTACCAGTTTATACCCTACCAGCGACCCAATATCAAGTATTTTATAATTACGGATGTTATTAACACGCAAATAGGGCCCCACCCTCGTAAAACATTTTAGCACTTTATGGGCAGAAATGCTTCTTTCTATGATGCGTCCGGCCGCTACAACATCTGTTCCGGTGGGTATCACTATTGTTTGAAGTTCAGTTCCATTGTCATCCATTATTTTAAAAAGGCCACCGACGCTTTTATCAATTTGTACAATTTTGAGCCAATGATCACAGTCTTGAGCAAAAATAGGAGTGCTGGAAATGCTTAAGAGCATTTGAATAGGAAGAAAGGTCAGTATTAGTTTTTTAAAGTTCATGAGTATTTACGTTCAAAGGTTTTAGGTTTATTTATTGGGTGTATGCATTTGATGAATAAAATGCATACAGGTATCATTGTAAGCTATAAGTATTGTCTATTGGTTAAGTAAGTAGCTTATTATGTACAATTATAAAGAAAATTAAATTTATATGTTTGGTTTTGCAATTAATGAGTTTGTTTTTGGGGATTATAGTACGGAAGACAAAAAGTGTCTCGTAAGCACAATTTTCCCTGATAATTTAATTTTCAATGGAGAGGCGAATCGAACACCCTTACATAACGAAGCCCCGAGCTAATATGTGTGAAAAACAAGGGGTTACGAGCAAAAAAAATGGGGCAAAAATCTTTTCCAAAGATTTTTGCCCCATTAAGGGTAAATGATGGGGCTCGAACCCACGACCCTCGGTACCACAAACCGATGCTCTAACCAACTGAGCTACATCTACCGTTTGGAGAGTGCAAAAATAGAAATCTCTGGCTGATTTGCAAAGTCTTTTTTTGTTTTAGTTGAAATGGTTTGAATGGCTATAAAAGCCCTGTTAAAATTTCAATCCTTTTAACAACTACAGGCTTTACAACTTTCTGTTACTAATATTACAATCAGTTTACCCTAATAGCTGGAAACAAGGGTACTTTTGTAACATGGCAGAGCAATTGATTGAACTAAACGTGACGGGGATGCATTGTAACAACTGTGCCTTATCTGTCCATAAGCTTTTGGAGAAAAGGGGCTTACATAATATACTGGTCGATTTTGCAGGCGAAGAAGTTAAATTTTCGGGTAATGACGCTACCGCCTTACCTGATATCATAAAAGACATTGAAGGGTTGGGCTATAAGGTGGTTGACAACCCGGCTACTCAAGTCACTCCTTTTTATGAAAAAGTAGAGAACAAATTTATTTTTTGTGCGGTACTCACTGCTCCTTTATTGCTGCACATGATTTTACCCTGGCATTTTTTACATATGCCAATGGTTCAGTTATTACTATGTTTACCGGTTTTTTTAGTTGGATGTATACATTTCGGCAAAAGCGCTTATAACTCTGTTAAAGGCGGTGTACCCAATATGGATGTGCTGATATTTGTAGGATCGTCTGCGGCTTTTATATACAGCTTGATAGGTACTATTCAAAATCTGGGAGAGCATTACCAGTTTTACGAAACATGCGCTACCATTATTACCCTGGTATTACTGGGTAATGTATTTGAAAAACGCTCGGTTACGCAAACTACATCGGCGGTAAAAGATCTCGTGAAAATCCAGCAGGTTACCGCTAACCGGATTGTAAATGGAGAAGTACAGGTAATAAATGCAAAAGAAGTTAGTGTTGGGGATACTCTTTTGGTAAACCAGGGCGATAAGGTCCCGGTTGATGGAGAGGTATTATCAGGCAATGCATCTGTTGATGAATCAATGATAACAGGTGAAAGCATCCCCGTTGAGAAGGAAAAATACGATACCGTTATTGGTGGCACTATTATTCAGCATGGTAATATAACCATGCTTGCTACCAAAGTAGGTTCAAATACAATATTATCGCAGATCATCGAACTGATGAAAAGGGCACAGGCCGCTAAGCCACCAGTACAAAAATTGGGGGATAAAGTAGCCGCAATATTTGTCCCGACAGTTATCTTAATAGCACTCATCACTTTCGTGCTTACTTACTTTATTGGTCATACAGGAGTGCAGGTTGCTTTGATGAATGCTATTGCTGTATTGGTCGTTTCCTGCCCTTGTGCTATGGGTTTGGCCACTCCTACCGCTGTTATGGTCGGTTTAGGCCGTGCTGCTAAGAATGGTATATTGATAAAGGGTGGTGATACTATTGAAGCCGTAGCTCATACAAAGTATGTTGTGTTTGATAAAACCGGAACACTTACAACCGGGAAATTCAATATTAATGAAATAAAAACTGAAGGGGATATAAGTGTTGAGCAAGTGAGAGGCATTATTTCAGCGATTGAAGAAAGATCAAATCATCCTATAGCCCGTTCATTAGTGAACGGATTAAAGGCCTTGTCACAAACCAAGTTAATATTAAAATCAGCTAAGGAAGAGAAAGGTTTGGGGATGCGGGCTGAGGATGTAGAAGGGAATCACTACTTTTTAGGTTCCGGTAAGTCGGTCGATGAAGGTGGCTTTAATTTATCGCTCTATAAAAATCAAAAACTCCTGGCCCAGATTGCCATTGATGATGAAATAAAGCACGAAGCGGCAAGCCTGATAGCCCAGCTTAAAAAAATGAATATTATCCCTGTATTATTGAGCGGCGATAAAGATAGCAGATGCCTGAAAGTTGCCAGGTTAATTGGTATTGATGAGGTGCATTCTGAAAAATTACCTGATGAAAAGCTTGCCATTATTGATATTTACAAGCAAAAAGGCAAAACTATAATGATTGGCGATGGTATAAACGATGCACCTGCCCTTACTAAAGCGGACGTTGGTGTATCAATGAATGATGCCAGCCAGGTAGCCATCCAATCGGCACGTGTAATCCTGCTAAACACCGATCTGAACTCAGTAGTTAAGTTTTTACAGATCAGCAAACACACTTTGCTTACCATAAAACAAAATCTTTTCTGGGCCTTCGCTTATAACATTATTGCCATACCTGTAGCCGCTTTAGGCTTTTTAAACCCTATGATCGGCGCATTTACCATGGCTTTTTCGGATGTTGTGGTAATCGGGAACTCATTAAGGCTAAAGATAAAGAGAATAGGCCCCCCGACCCCCTAAAGGGGGAGTAAAAAATACAGCTTTACCTATTAAAGCGTTTAAATTTTATTAGTTTTGTTCCCCCTTTAGGGGATCAGGGGCAACAGATGATTGAAATTTTTACAGACGGAGCATCAAGCGGAAACCCGGGACCAGGGGGATATGGCGTGATATTACGCTCGGGCAAGCATTATAAAGAACTTTCAGAAGGTTTCCGTAAAACCACCAATAATCGCATGGAGTTGCTTGCAGTTATTAAGGGGCTCGAGGCTTTGAAAACTCCAAATCAGGATGTTACCATTTACTCCGATTCAAAATATGTAATTGATGCAATCGAAAAAAGGTGGGTAAATGGGTGGTTACTGAAAGGCTTCGCCGGAAAAAAGAACAAAGACCTCTGGTTGCGTTATCTTGACATAAGCAAACTGCATAAAGTTAAATTCGTTTGGGTTCGTGGGCATAATGGCCATCCTGAGAATGAGCGCTGCGATGAACTGGCTGTAGCTGCAGGAAAACAAAAAGGTCTGCTGACTGATTCTGTTTTTGAGATGGAGAGTGCGAAACTTTTATAATTCGGCAATTAGTCGGCGGTTTTCAGTTGGCAGTTGGCGTTAATTTTCTGACTGCAAACTGTAAACCGGCAACTGCAAACTACCTCCCCACCAATTCAATAATCTGCAGGTCTTTAATTTTATCGTCATCTATACTAAACCGGATTAAGGTCCGCACCTTTTGCCACCCTTGTTTTCCTGCTGCTCCGGGGTTGATATGCAGGCAGCTGATCTTTTTATCATAAATAACTTTCAGGATGTGCGAATGCCCACAGATAAAAAGCTGCGGTGGGTTGGTGTAAATTTCGGGTTTAACCAGAGCACTGTACCTGTCGGGGTAGCCACCGATATGAGTCATCAAAACATCTACATTTTCGCATTTAAACCGTAGGTGTTCGGGGTAGGTGATTTTTATATCTGCACCATCTATATTGCCATAAACACCTTTGAAGGGTTTGAAGGCCACCAGTTTATCAGCAACTTCTATATTACCAAAATCTCCTGCATGCCAAATCTCGTCACAGTTTTCAAAGTGCTTGAATACGGCATCGTCAAGATAGCTGTGGGTGTCAGAAAGAAGGCCTATCTTAACCATATGTGTTTTAAAAATTGATGAAATATGGCTGTAGCAATTTCATATACTCTTCTGAATAATCTCCGATAGCCTTATAAATGGTTAATTTACTTATTTCTGCTGAAATTTGATTAAACCCAAAACATACAATTTCACGGTGAGGCTCTGAGTTTTCAAAAGAATGTATTTTTATTGTTTTTTGCAGATAAAGCCCACTTTGACCTGCAAACTCTTTTGTCAGTGACGCGATTGCTAAGGGTAATATCAGCCAGCATAAGCCTTTGGAGGACAAGTGTTTTGTTATATACTTTATTAATACCTCAAAAAAATCCAGATCTGTATGCTTTGCTAATGATTTTTGAGCCTTTGGCGATTTTAATGAATCGATATAAAACGGGGGATTAGAAATAATCAGATCATATTTCTTTTCGGGGTGGGTATCAAGAAATCCTTCAAAACTTGCAGGATAAATTTTGAGCCTGTCTGAAAACGGAGAATTATTAAAGTTTCTCGCTGTAGTTGAAGAAGTATTTTCATCAATTTCAACAGCATCAATTTCAGCATCCGTAAATCGTTGGGCAAGCATCAGGGCAATTACTCCAGTTCCGGTGCCAATATCCAAAATGGCTTCAGGTGAGTCTGCATTTACCAAAGCGCCAAGTAATACACCATCTGTGTTGATCTTCATAGCACAACCCGACTGATCGACACGGAATTGTTTAAATTGAAAAATACCGCTCATACTTATTTCTCATACAACTCAATTGGAAGCCCATCCGGATCGGCAAAAAACGTAAAACGTTTGCCGGTAAACTCGTCAACTCTTACCGGTTCAATTAATATATTGGAACTTTTAATAGCGCTTACCGCCTCATCAATGTCATCTACCTCAAAAGCTAAATGCCGCAGGCCTGTGGCTTCTGGCAGGGATGGCCTTGCAGGTGGATCTGGAAATGAAAAAAGCTCAATCTGGTATTGGTTACCCACTTCCAGATCGAGCTTGTATGATCTTCTTTCTTCGCGATAAACTTCGCGAACTATTTTTAAATCAAGTACAACACTATAAAAATGTTTAGATCTTTCATAATCCGAACATATAATAGCTATATGGTGTACCCGGCTAAGCTTAAGCATTATGCTCCTAAAATTTCATGCAGCACATTATTATAAACCATTTTTATATCGGTAATATGGCCAAATAATTCTTCATCTACATTTAAAGTACCATTGGTAACAGTACCAAGTAAACTAAATTCAACTTCACTGGTCGACATCAGCTCGATGAAACGTTCCTGGTCGGCAGGTGCAATACTTACCACTACCCTGCCCTGTGCCTCGCCAAAAAGGAAAGCATCTTTACGAATATCGCTATCGGTTTCAATTTCAAAACCTAAGCCATTTGGCAATGCCGATTCAACAAGCGTAACGTATAAGCCACCATCGGCAACATCATGTGCTGATTGAATAACCTTATGCTGGATCAGTTGTTTTACCACCTGATGCATGGCATATTCTTTATCCAGATCAAAATAAGGGGCCGGAGCGGCTGTTATTTTATGGTACGATGCCAGGTATTGTGAGGAAGCAATATCGTTAACGGATTCGCCAATTAAATAAACTAAATCATCAGGTTGTTTAAAGTCTGATGTCATCAGGTTCGACAGGTCATCCATTACCCCAAGCATACCAATAGTAGGTGTCGGGAATACCGGGCCGTCATCTGTAGATTGGTTATAAAAACTCACGTTCCCACCTGTAACAGGGGTTTCAAACTTACGGCAAGCTTCTCCCATTCCTTTTATAGCGCCAACAAATTGCCAGTAAACTTCGGGTTTGTAAGGATTGCCAAAGTTAAGGCAATTGGTTATAGCAACAGGCTCGCCACCAGCACAGGTTATGTTACGGGCTGCTTCGGCAACAGCTATTGCTGTTCCTTTTTGCGGATCGGCATATACATAACGCGACTGGCAATCAACCGTAATAACTATTGCTTTATCGGTATCTTTAACAGCAACAACTGCAGCGTCGCTTGGGCGGTTAGTTGTCATGGTTGAGGTACCGATCATTGAATCGTATTGATCAGTAACCCAGCGTTTTGATGCAATATTAGGATGACTGATCAGGTGCTCAGCAACCGCAATCAAATCTGCAGGTTCTTTAACATCTTCAATTTTAAATTTCTGATTTTCTGCAAAGTAAGCAGGCTCACGATACTCACGTGTGTAAACCGGAGCCCCGCCACCTAAAACCAGGTCATCAGCAGGGACATCAGCCACCATTTCGCCATTCATATAATATACAAGGCGTTTGGTATCGGTAACTTCGCCAATGATAGCGCAGTTCAGGTCCCATTTATCAAATACTGCCTCAACGTCTTTTTCTCTGCCTTTTTGAACCACAATCAGCATACGCTCCTGCGATTCGGACAGCAAAATTTCATAAGGCTTCATATGCTCCTGGCGCATTGGCACTTTATCCAAATAGATAACCATACCATGTTCGCCTTTGGCAGACATCTCAGAGTTTGAGCAGATAATACCTGCCGCACCCATATCCTGCATACCAATAACAGCTCCTGTTTTTATAACTTCGAGCGTTGCTTCGAGTAATAGTTTTTCCTGGAAAGGGTCGCCCACCTGAACAGCAGGAAGGTCATTGACTGAATCTTCTGTAATATCTTTTGATGCAAATGCTGCACCGTGAATCCCGTCTTTACCTGTTGCTGAGCCTACAATATAAACTGGGTTGCCAACACCGTATGATGTTGCTGATACAGTTTCACCTTCCCTAACTATTCCTGCAGAAAATGCATTAACCAACGGGTTAACGTTATAGCATTCATCAAAGAAAAGTTCACCGCCTACGGTTGGGATGCCAAATGCATTTCCGTAATGGCTGATTCCCTTAACTACGCCTTTAATTAACCATTTGGTACGGTCGAGGCTCAAATCGCCAAAACGCAGGGAGTTTAATTGTGCAACTGGCCTTGCACCCATTGTAAATATGTCGCGGTTTATACCGCCTACACCTGTTGCAGCACCCTGATATGGTTCAAGCGCTGATGGGTGGTTATGCGATTCAATTTTAAAGGCGCAGCCTACACCGCCACCCAAATCAACCAAGCCTGCGTTTTCTTCACCAGCTTTAGCCAACATCCGCGGACCATCTTTTGGCAAAGTTTTTAGCCAGGTGATTGAGTTTTTGTACGAGCAATGTTCGCTCCACATTACCGAGAAAATGGATAATTCGGTAAAGTTGGGCACACGCCCTAATATTTCTTTTATACGTTCAAATTCTTCGGGTAGTAAGCCTAAATCTTTGGCGGTTTCAACGGTGGTTAATTCCTGGTGCTCCAATGTAATATCGTTTTTTTGAAAGGAAGCACAAAATTAGTAAAAAAGGTGAAAGGATAAAGGTAAAAGGCGAAAGGTTTTTCCCCATGCTTTAAGATATATTTTTAAATATCAGGATACGGCTTTGCGTTTTAGTTGGTGATTTCTTTGCAATCTCCATTCTTTTAATGACATAGTTTTGCCATTTACCACATCATAATAACTAATCAAATATGTGCTGCTATCAACCTTGTACCAATCATAGGTAAATAATCTACCCGCTTTCTCCTCGCTTATTGTAACATAAAAATGCTTATCAGTTTTAGTTGGTGTATTTTGGATATAAGCCTTCAAAAATATTGTTGAATGTATGGTTTTACGGTATTTATTTTCCTTTACCATTTCAGGTAGTGAATTGATCAGTTTCAGGACTTGTTTTTCCTGTTTATTCGTTCCTATGCAATCTTGAGCATTTGCCTTAGCGAAAATTAAAGTTAGTAAGCTTAATGTGAATACGACTTTTTTCATGGTGGATGACTTACTAAATATACAAATAAACAGGCCTTGCAACAATTTAAATATTGCAAGGCCTGTTACTATTTTAATACCTTTTAATTACTCTCCAGACAACTGAAAATTGATAGGGATTGAATATTTTACACGCACAGCCTGTCCGTTTTGCTTACCGGGTTTCCAGGCTTTAGCTAATTTTAATACACGCAGGGCTTCCTCATCAAACCCATGCCCTGCACCCCGGTCTACAACTATGTTTGATAAGTGGCCATCTTTTTCAATAATAAAGCTCAGCCATACTTTACCACTTATATTCTCTTCCTGTGCTTCAGGTGGAAACCTCAGATTTTTATTTAAAAATTTAGACCATGCGTTCATACCCCCTTCAGGCTCAGGCATTTGCTCAAGGCCGCTATATGGTGTGTATAATTTATCATCCACTGCGGGAGCCGTCCCTCCGCCATTGCTTGGTTTATCTACAGGTATTTCAACTTCTCCTGGATCGCCTTTTAGCGTGGTTTGTCCGATAACAACCCCTTTAAGCTGATCATTTTTAACGGGGGTTTGAGAATCTTTATCAGGTACAACAACAGCAGGAGGATCTTTAATTGTTGCAACAGTTTTTAAGGGTTCAGGTTTGGGGTGTTGTATAACTTTTGGTTTATCAATTTTTTTAACCGCCGGGAGAACTGGAGGTTTCACAGTTTCATCAACTTGTGTTACATGTATAATCGGTTTTTCCGTTTTTAGTAATATGCTCGCCCCAAAAAGCACAGCAACACTAAAAAAAGTAATCCCCATAGCTTTTACCATTGTACTGGCATAATGCTGCCTTAAATTGTAAGCGCCATAGTCTTTGTTACGGTCATCGAATACAAGATCGAGCCACTCGGTCTTGTACAAATCAAATTTTGAGATAAGCATAGTGATTGAAATTAAATTTTCTATTATAACGTTGCAGCAGTATATGGTATTGCAACATTGTTACTTTTAGAATTCTTTCAATCAATCAAATGCAACATTGTGTATTTTAATAACTAATAACGTAGTTTATTATCAAAATGGTAACAAAATGCAACATTGTGTATTTTAACTACCACTTGTCTGTTACTATTTTTTTACTGATTTCTTCTTTTTTCGGCGCAGGAGCGTTAATTATATACAACTTTAGCTTTTCTTCCAGCTGTTTACAAAATAAAGCTGTTTGATCAAGATAGCCCTCCCTGTCCTTTTTATTAAACTTAGATGAATCTTCTAACGGGATTGCGATACCTGGCTGAGGGACAGAATTCCCATATCTGTCGCGCTGATACGGTGTAAACACAAAAGCGGTTATCCAGTACCTGTATTTTCCTTCTTTATTTTCAATGGAATAAGTAAAACTTAATTCACCATCTTCATGCTTTAACAGCACAACACTGGTTACTACAAATTTGCCAGTCCCAGAAATATTTTTGTTCGCTTTGTCGGGTTTAATACTAAGCTTAGGATAAGCGGTTCTTAAAAAATTCAGTTCCCTGCTGTACATTGCATCGGCAGTCAGGCCCGGCTGTTCAACCACCTGGTAGTAAATATATTTATTGTTTTCATTCAAAGACAAAAGCTCTTTTTGAGCCATCGCTCCCTGGGCAAATAAAAAACAGGTTATGGCAACAACTAATTTTTTCATGTTTTAAAGATAAGAAAGCCACACCGTTTTTGCGGTGCGGCTTTTAAAAACAAATTTAAATATCGTGTTTAGAATGCGTAAACAGCAGCTAAAGCAAATTGTGAAGCTGACGATGTTGGAACAAAGCTGCTATCAGTAAATGGTTTATCCTTATTATGATCAAACCTGATCTCAGGAATAAAAGTTAAAGGGCCTGATTTGATATTAGCTGTTACAGTAAATGCATTGAAACTTGAGCTGGCAGTTGTAGGAGTCGCTTTCCACTTAAAATATTCACCTCTTAAACCTAATGTAACTATTTTAGAAACTGCTAATTGAGGGTATAATGCCACGCCGCTATAATCTGCTGCGCCTGCGCCTGTTTTATTGGCTGCATTTAAGCCTAATTTAAATGCATCAGTAATTTGGTAAGCTGTAGTTAAATCCTCAATTGTTCCTGAATATTTACCTGATAAGAAATTAAGGTAAGCAGTCCATCCTTTTACCGGAGTAACGGTTAACTGAGCGCCAAAAGTTGACACCTCACCATTTTGATGTACTACACCCTTAGTATCGGTATATGATTGTGTAATTGCTGTGTAGCTATTCCACTGATCGTTAAAAATACCAGCCATTAAGCTTACTTTATCGCTAAATGCGTAAGTTGCTTTAAAGCCTGCATTCTGGAATGGACCAGCGCCAAAAAGATATGAAGTTGAATAATTAAAGTTTCCTGTTGGAGAAATAACTTCATATCCAACAAAAGTTGCCATGTAGCCTGCTGTTAAGTTAAACTTATCAGTTACATCAAACGAAACATAAAGGTTTTGAATGTTGAACGAGTTGTTTGCATTTAAAACGTTGCCGTCTCCGTTAGGAACTGACTGATATTGCCCTCTTGGACCGAAAGCTAATTCGCCGACAAAAGAAGCTTTACCCACCTTCTTTTTTAAGCCAAGGTCGATCATGCCGATTGATACCGAGTTATTATCGGAAGCAAAATAAGTTCCAATGTTGGCATGTTTTGAAAAATCATACTTATAATAAGTATCAACGGAGCCGTAAACCACCAGCGGGGCATCGCTTGTGGTTTTAACCGTGTCCTGCGCTTCGGAAGCAAGACTAAAGGCAGATACAGCAAGTAATAAGAGTAAAAGTTTTTTTTTCATGATAAAGAAAATTGAAAGTTGAAATGGTTTGATTGATTGAATTTGTTAAAACATAGAGATCCCAGTCCGGATTATTTTTGAATTTTAATCCGGCATTATTTAAAATAAAATGGCATTGTTTATAAAGAACCCTTATGCGGTGGTTAGCAGTGGATGGTAATTACAGAGTTAATTAACCAGCCGCATAAGGGTATGTATTGATTATATTTAAGCAGTTACCTTGGTACCTGTTTCGAACAGGCCGCTTAAACTGATTTCATCTTCCTGAGGAGGATAAACTTCGATTCCGTGATCGAATACGTCAAGCCCGCCAACACCGGCTTCACCATGCTCTTCAACACGTAACCTCCATGGGTTTGGTAATTTGTTGATGATAAACATCATTACAAAAGTTACTACAAAAACAGCAATTGCAATAGTGAATGTTCCTATGGCCTGGGCCGCAAGTACGTGGGTACCTCCGCCATAAAACAAGCCTGTAACCGGGGCCGAGTTATCAGCACCTGTAGGACCTGTTGCACCGTATTGTCCGCAGGCAAATAAGCCTAATGACAGTGTGCCCCAGATTCCGGCGAAACCATGTACAGAAACTGCACCAACCGGATCGTCAATACGGAACCACTCTATTAAATAAGTACCCGCAAACACAACAAAGCCTGCAACTGCACCCAGCATTATAGCTCCAAATGGGCTAACCCAGTAACAAGGGCAGGTAATAGCCACCAAACCAGCAAGGAAACCATTAATTGTAAATGCTAAATCGAACTTACCTTTAGTTGGTCCCCACCATAATGCAGCCAGCATAGCTGTAAATCCAGCAGCACAGGCAGCAAGTGTAGTATTGGCAGCAACACGGCCAATGCCTTGTGCATCCATAGCCGAAAGTGTACTTCCCGGGTTAAAGCCGTACCATCCGAACCATAATATAAAACCACCAACTGCAGCTACCAATAGGTTATGTCCCGGTGGTAATCCTCCTTTTTCCTTATCATCTCGTGCAAATATTCGTCCTAAACGAGGGCCTAAAACTATAGCTCCGGCAAGAGATGCTACGCCACCTATGGTATGAACAACTGTTGAGCCAGCAAAATCGCGGAAGCCCTGACCTAATGCAGGAAGAATGTTTCCGGCTGATCCCATCAATGCAAGGAATCCATCAGGCCCCCATGCCCAATGGCCAATTATTGGGTAAATGAAACCTGTGATACCAATACTGTAAAGAATATCTCCACGGAAACTGGTACGGCCTATCATTGCACCCGATACTATTGTTGAACAAGTATCAGCAAATGCATACTGGAAAATCCAGTGAGCCAGGATGGGGATACCTGTTGTTTCATAAGTAGCAGGTGTATTCTGCAGGAAGAACCAGTTAGTAATGGTTTTGCCATCAGCACCTAGTCCGCCCCAGCCGATAAATCCATTACCATGACCAAACATAAATGCATAACCAACAGCGTAAAATAAAATTCCGCAAAGGCAGGTATCAAAAATACACTCCATTAAAACA
>Ga0206904_1210_pt1 | contig 13269 bp, 8 predicted proteins | sample Alteio_BWOrgHeat_42_FD_152981 | JGI IMG/M metagenome (GOLD analysis project Ga0206904, IMG submission 152981) | Enriched cells from forest soil in Barre Woods Harvard Forest LTER site, Petersham, Massachusetts, United States -... | ecosystem: Environmental > Terrestrial > Soil > Temperate forest > O...
TCTTTCCGTTTGGCGAAATTTCATAGCCATGTGTCCCAGGTTCATCAGCCGGAGTAATGCGCTCTGCCTTTCCGCCGGTAAGTTTTATCCGGTATAGATATTTCTGGGTAGCATTATCAGGCGAAGCCAGGAAATAAATATAGCCGTTTGCCTCATCAATAAGGGTAAGGCTGATTACATCATAATCGCCTTTGGTTATTAAAGTCTCTTTGCCATCCCTGTCTATTTTCGATATGTGCCTCCAGCCGTCTTTCTCGCTCACCCACAAAAAATCCTTCCCTTTATTTATCCATTCCCAGCCGGTAGGATCGCCGCCATTCCAGCGCGATTTACCGTCTATCCATGCTTTATCGCTTTCGGTATGGATAACCCTTGCCGTGCCGTTCGATACATTGGCAGTAAATATTTTGCTTTCGGTTTGTGCACGATTTAGTTGCTCAAGGATAATTTCGTTTGAACTGGTTGTCCACTCCATACGCGGGATGTAGTGTTGAATGGCATCGCCGGGGATATTCATCCAGGTGATCTTCCCTGAGGTAACATCAACAACCGCTATTTTACATGCGCTTGGATTTTCTCCTGCAACCGGGTATTCAACCGGAACAACATAGGGATATATTGAATCGGTAGTGTTTAACATTAAATATTTTTTGGTATTTGCAGCATTTATCTGCCAGTAGGCAATACTTCTGCTATCAGGCGACCAACGGAAACCATCGCGGCAATCAAATTCTTCCTCATAAGCCCAATCAAAAGTGCCGTTTATAAGCGTTTCGGTTCCATCAAAAGTTAGCTGCTTAGCAGTGCCTGTTGCTAAATCTTCAGTAAAAATATTATGCCCGCTTACATAAGCTGCTTTAGCACCATCAGGCGACAGCTTTGCAAACATTAATGATGAGGCAGGCCTATCTTTCCCAATTTGTTTTAAAGTTTTGGCGCTAAGGTCATAAACCCAATAGTCGCCTTTGGTATTATAACGCCATACTCTTTTTGTATTGGTAAATAACAACACCTTCTGTCCATCGTCCGACAGGAAGAAGTTGGCTACACTAAGTGGTTTCTGTCCTGCAGGTGTAAGGGCTTCATTGCTCACTAACACAGTTTTTTTGCTGGCATCGCGGGTATCCAGTTCAACTATCCCATCTCCGGTCGAGCGGTAATACTGGTATCCGTCTGTTGCCCAATGCGTTCTTCCACGCTGGGCCTTTACTGCCAGCTGCGAAAGCGTTAACAGCAAAAATAGTACAGGAATTAATCCTGCACGGTAAAATTTAGTATTCATTGGTTAAGTTTTTAGTTTTCGGATTTTTATTTTGCGTTATAAATAACCCCTCTGTGAATTTTGCGTTAAATTAGCATTTTAAAGCTTCTAAAAAATCTCTGTAATGAAAAAAATACTTCTTGTTTTTGTAATCCTGCTTACCTGCGTTACACTAAGCCACGCACAGCATATCGACAGAAGTAAATTTATTAAGGATAGCCTCGATTTTTATATCAATAAAGCGTTAACCAATTGGCGCATACCCGGTGCTGCTGTTTGTATTGTTAAGGATGGCAAAGTAGTCCTAATGAAAGCCTATGGCATTAAGGAGCTTGGGCTGCCCGCTAAAGTTGATGAAAATACTTTGTTTATGATTGGCAGTAATACCAAAGCCTTTACCGCAACAGCTCTTGCCATGCTCCAGAATGATAAAAAGCTTTCGTTGGATGATAAGGTTACCAAATATCTGCCCCATTTTAAGCTGGAAAACAAGCCTGCCGGAGAGATGGCAGTTGTAAGAGATCTTTTATGCCATCGTCTCGGTTTCCAGACTTTTCAAGGAGATTTCACTTTTTATAATACCAACTTATCCCGTAACGAAGTAATTGAAAAGTTGGGGCAAATTAAGGCTGCTTATCCCTTCCGCACTAAATGGGGATATACTAATGCTGCTTTTTTAACCGCAGGGCAAATCATTCCTGTAGTAACCGGCAAACCCTGGGAAACCTATTTGAAAGAAAATATTTTTGCTCCACTTGGTATGAGCAATACATTGGCCTTAAGCGCCGATATGCCAAAATCACTAAACAGAACCGTACCCCATACCCTTATTGACGGCCGTTTATCACCTATCCCTTATTGCCAGATCGACGGGCTTGCGCCCGCAGGTGGCATCAGCTCCTCAATAAACGATATGAGTAAATGGGCGCTTGCTTTGTTGAATGATGGCAGGGTAGGTTCAAGGCAGGTTATCCCGGCTGCTGCTATACAAGCCACCAGGCAGGCACAGGATATTGTGGGCCGGATCGGCCATTTAAGTGGCGAGACCAATTACGAGCTGTATGGCCTTGGCTGGTTTCTGCAGGACTATGCCGGAAGGTTACTGGTTATGCACGATGGCGGCGTTAATGGTTACTTATCGTCGGTAACATTAGTACCAAAAGACCACCTGGGCATTATTATATTAACCAATACCGACCAAAATGAATTTTACGAGGCGTTGCGTTGGGAAATTATGGATGCTTATTTTAAAATGCAATACCGCGATTACAGCGACACCTATTTAGCCGAATTTAAAAACAACGCATCCGTTGAACAGGTTACTGATAAAAAACTACGTGATACAGTGGCCCTAAACCGCCTGCCTGCTTTACCGCCATCGAGCTATACTGGTAAGTATGTTAATGATATATATGGCAGCCTAACTATTACGCAGGGAGAAAATAATGATTTGGAGATCCGCTTTGAACATCACACCAAAATGTATGCCCACTTACAGCCATTGGGCGGCAACCGGTTTTACTGTACTTTCTCCGACCCTGTATTAGGTAAAGCTGTATTCCCTTTCACTGTACAAAATGGAACTGTAAAAGGCATACGGATTAAAGTAGCCGATTTTGTAGAGCAAGACCCTTATGATTTTAGGAAACAATAGAGGATTATTTCGGATGTTCGATTTCGGATTTGATTAAAACACCTCCCGTCATGCCGAACTTGTTTCGGCACCTCATAGGGCATTACTGTCCACAAGGTGTGCGCTTAGGATTGTAAATGGTCAATTCTTTAATATTGCTGCAACTGTAGGCGAGGGTTCGCTCTCGTTTTTCAATCTGTCTATTGCCGTTACTACATATAAATAGGTTTTCCCTTTTACCACGTTGGTATCTGTATAAAAAGTACTGTTGTTATATTGAATATGCAGAATGTATTTGGGGTCGCTTAAGTTTACTTTCTCATCACCATTAAAACGATAAATAACGTATCCATAAACAGGCTCATTATCCTTTGCCAATGGCGGGGTTGTCCATTTAACCTCTACTCCTCTTATTGCGGGCGTTGCCGTTACATTTATCGGCGGGTTAGGTGGGATAGAATCTAACCAAAGCATTACCGGCGGCAAAGCAGGGTTCTTGTAATAAGTTTGTTTAAGGGAATCAGTAAAACCAAGCGGGTTGTTTAGCAGAGAATTAGAACTGAAATAAACGCTGCCCTGCACCCGCGGGTTCTTCCGCAGGTATTGAAGCTGACTGGGCACTTGTGCCGGATCTTTAAATTTACCTTTCCGGTGCTCGTTTATTCGGTATGCTCCCATACCAATGTATAAGTGCCTATCGTAAGTATTATTGCTCCACCAGTCCAATAGTTTATTAAATGCTGCCGAACGGTCATCAATAGGCCAGTAAAGCTGCGGATTAATATAATCAAGCCATCCTTCTTTTATCCATTTGCGCGAATCGGCAAACAATTCGTAATATGATGACCCGCCATGTGTGTCGGAACCTTCGGGATTTTGATAGGTGTTAGCCCAAATCCCAAACGGACTTATACCAAATTTCATCCATGGCTTATGTTTATGGATACTGTCGCTCAGCATTTTTATCAGCTTGTCAACATTATCCCTTCTCCAGTCCCTTATATCTTTAAAGTCGCCTCCATATTGTTTAAATGCTGCCGAGTCATCAATATGCTGCCCGTCAATCTGGTAAGGATAAAAATAATCGTCCATGTGTATGCCATCAACGTCATAGTTATCAACCACGTCTAAAATAACCTGCACAATATAATCGCGCACCTCAGGTATGCCAGGGTTAAACAATTTAAGTCCGCCGTAAACAAAAAACCATTCGGGTTTTATACGGGTAATATGTGTGGGGCTTAATAAGGAAAATTTACCATCGTTGGTTGCACGATAAGGATTAAACCATGCGTGCAGCTCCATACCGCGTTTGTGAGCTTCTGTAATTGCAAATTCAAGCGGATCATATGCCGGATCGGGCGCTTTTCCCTGTTTTCCGGTAAGCCATTTCGACCATGGTTCACGGCTTTTAGCGTAAAAGGCATCGGCTGCAGGCCTTACCTGGAACATTACTGCATTAATGCCTTCTTTCTGATGAGCATTAAGCCTGTCGGTCATTTCTCTTTTTTGCTGTTCAGTTGGTAATCCTGGGTGGCTTGGCCAGTCAATGTTCTCAACAGTGGCTATCCACACCCCTCTGAACTCACGTTTAGGGTCGGTAGTATCAGGAATAGAACTGGTATCTCGGGGCAGAGAATCAATTTTATGCTGGGGCTGTGCCCCGGCTTTAATACAGATAATTAATGTTAAAATTAAAAAAATTACTCCCCGGTATACGCGCATCAAACAAATTATTAAAAGCTGCAAAGATATAAACTCATAGCTTAGCTGTTTTAGTATAGTGCATAATAATTGTCCTTATTTTGGGTTTTAATCATATTGTACTTATTTTTAACCCGTGTTTGATTAATTATTATACCAATTAATGCTTAACCTCCGTTATATTTTTCACACTATTATTTATATTAAATGGGATAGATCAATAAATTAAATACCGGAATTTGTGTTATAACATTAAAACAAATAGGTTGTAACATTTATTATTATAAATCCGGCGAACATTTAACTATTATTGAAAACTTAAAAAAATTAATTGCTATGGAAAACCAAACAAGCCAAACACCTAAAAAAAATTCAAACGTCATATACTTCCTTATCGTGGTTGTATTGGCTTTGCTTGCTACAGATGTGTACTTGTATCTGCAAAAAAATAAATCCGATACAAAAATTGTGTATCAGAATGATGAAAAAACCAGGCTTCAAACTGAATTGGACAGCCTGGAAGCGCAAATTGAGCAGGTAAATGCCGGAAAAACAAGAATGTCGGCAACATTGCAGGCCAAAAACGATTCGTTAAAAGCAAAGATCAAAGTTTTACGCACTGAACTTGCAAAAGGGAAATTAACTGTAGCCGAACTTGCTAAAGCTCAGGAAGATGTAAAACAGTTAAGGTATTTTGTAACCAGCTATACAGCCCAGATTGAGGAGCTGAAGAAACAAAACACCACACTTGCTACTGAAAGAGATACGCTGAAAACCAACCTGGTCACTGCTGCTAAAAAAGACAGTTCGCTCACTAAGCAAAACCAGGAGCTCGGGGCAAAGGTCAAGGTTGCATCGGCCATTAAGTTGGCAACGTCCAGTGTCGTCGCCTACAAAATTAAAAATAGCGGCAAAGAAGTTGACGTTACTCGCGCCAGTCCTGCTAAAAAAATAAAGATAAACTTTACCATTGCAAGCAATGCTGTTGCCGAAAAGGGCATGCATGATATTTTTGTGCGTATTATCGATCCAACAGGCAATTTAATAACCGGTACGGATTCAGGAACGTTCAATGCTGATGGTCAGGATCTGCAATTTACTTATAAAACATCCATCGAATTTAAGGATGATGGCAGCGGCTACACCATCGATTGGGTAAACCCAGTTAAGTTTGAAAAAGGCACTTATACTGTATTATTGTATGCTGATGGATATACTATGGGTAAAACAAGCTTCCCGTTGAAATAAAGAATAGTTGAGTAAATTGACTATGCAAAGGGTTGATTAAGTTGAAAAAGTAAACTTAATCAACCCTTTTCTTTTGTACCATGCAGTTCAGAAGAGGATTGATAAAAGATGAAGTGGTATAATAGACTTGTTAAACTTAAATAGCCCTGACACTAAACCTGCGCAGGGGGCAGGCTGAAGTAAAAAGTAGTGCCGTGTCCAAGCCGTGTTTCAAACCAAACTTTACCGCCCGCATTTTCAATTGAGTTTTTAACAAAGGCAAGCCCAAGCCCCGTACCCGAGCTTTTGGTGGTAAAATTAGGCTCGAATATTTTTTCCCGTAGATTTTCAGGGATACCATTCCCGTTATCTTTTATAGTCAGCAAAATATTTTTGTTGGTTATTGTGTAGCTTATTTCAATCACGCCTGGCCTATCTGCCGGGGCTGCTTCAATAGCATTTTTTAGTAAATTGTTAAAGCATCGTAATAGTTGATCACGGTCTGCATTAATAATAAATGGGGTCTCAGGGGCCTGATAAATAATTGTAATGTTATCCATTTGTTTAAAAATGATAACAGCCTGCGTTAGTATTTCAAATACATTGAGCGGCTCCAGGCGGGTATCCGGCATTTTAGCAAAAGCTGAAAATTCTGAAGCTATTGATGACAAACTTTCAATCTGCTCAACAAACGATTTACTAAATCGTTCAAACTTCTGATCAAACTTCGGGTCTTTATCCTTCCACGATTTATCCAAAAGCTGTAACCCAAGTTTCAGCGGCGTTAACGGGTTTTTAATTTCGTGGGCAACCTGTTTGGCCATTTCACGCCAGGCGCTTTCTCGTTCGCTCTGGGCCAGCTTTTGTGCGCTGTTTTCAAGTGCAGCTATCATTTTATTATACTCTTTTACCAATGCCCCAATCTCATCGTTCCGTTCCCAGCGTATGGGTTCATTCTTTTTGCCGTAGGTTGTTTTACTCAAACTGAACTGTATAAAGCTTAACGGTGCCGTTATCTGCCTTGCAACAACTACTGCAAATAAACCAATGGCTATAAAAATTAAGGCATAAACATTTATCATGATGTTAAGCAGCGATCCAATCCTTTCTTTATAATCAGCTTCATTCGAAAAATAAGGAAGCTGTAAGTAAGCTATTGTCTCGCTTTGCGAATTACGTACAGGCACATACGCCGCTTTGTAATTTAGCTTGCCGATAATCTCCTCGTTAACAAATTCCGATTTTTGGAGCTTGTTCAGGTAAATAAAAGCCCTGGCATTCATCCGGCGCGCCTGTAAGCCAAACTCATAAATTTTGGGTTGGGTATTAATCAGTTCTACGCCATTGCGGTCATATATGGTAAGGTCAGCAAAATAGGTGTTTGCAAACTCGTTAAACTCTACCTGGCTTTCCTCATTAATATTGGTTAAATATTTGGTATAGTTCCCGCTTTCAAATGCAGCAGCAATCCTTGTTATCTTTTCCCTTATAGTTTTATCCTGTTGGGTTTGGTACTGGGTACTTATCGAAAAAAATGTGATAAAACCCACCGCAATTAAGGTGACCACAACAGCAAATATCATTGAAAACTGGATACGGGTTTTGTAAAGGATAAGATCGAAATTTAGCTTAAAGCTCCAGCCAATGCGGTCGTTCTTTATGTTTAGTATCTTCATCCTTATCCACAGCCACCCTGTTAATAACACCAAAACACTAAACATCAGAAAAACCACAAAAAAGAAAGTGATAGATGTTATCCCTATGAACAACAAATTTTCTTCTTTGCTTACTACTATTAAATTGCGCTCACTAGGTTTATAAATTAAATGGCTGTATTTGGTGAAGCGTAAGTACCATTCTTTGCTGTTGCTGCTGGTAGTTGTGGTCACATATTTCTTTACCTCGCCCGGCAGATCATTATTTTCAAGGTTATATACGTAGGTGCCACTTTGCGTAACTAATTTATTATCGATATAAAATGCATAAGAATAGGCTTTAAATTCATCTTCAATATTCAGCTGCCCGTCAATCAGCAGATCAGGAAATGAGGCGAATGATTGTAATGGCTTCGATTTTAAATCAATGACTATGGTACCCAGGCTTTTATCATTCCGAGATATTGGAATAATCGCAAAGTAATTTTGAAAGCCGAACGATTCATTTACCCTGTAGAAGTAGCTCGATACCTTAAATGAGCTATAAAGTACAAGATCTTTAAAAACACTTAACGTATAACTTTTATCGGCAGAAAGGGGCCTCTCATGGTTGTCGAATTCATATACATTAAAATCATATTTTGATAAATATCCGCTAAAGTATAATTTCTGTAGACGGGTCCTTAAATAGTTAGTATTATGAAGGCTGTCTGTAAAGTATTGGGTTATGGAAGTATCGGTGACTATTTGCCGCTCTGCTTTTTTAAATAGCACATTGGCGCTTACATCATCAGGAACTTCCAGCTTCTGTATAAACGCTTTACGTGTGTCCTTTTCTTTAACCGATTCGAAATAATTAAGCTTTAAAGCCGAGATAAGAGAACAAATTAAAATTATGGAGCATAGTGAAATGGCATTTATTCTTCCGGCATTGTACGAATAAGAATAAGCCCTGATAAATACCAATATTGCCCACAATAAATAAAACAAGGTAAAATCCTCATACCAGGCATCAATAATAGTAGTCAACACAACCCCGGTTATCAATAACAGCGCTTTATGTAAGTCTGGTATCTTGAGTTTAAACGTAATGGTTAAAAAAACTTCGTTTAAAAGATAGAAGATCAGGAAGCTGAAGCATAACATTATCACACCCAGCACGCTAAAAAAGGAAAGGTTGAGTACATTGCTTACATCAAAGCTTATTTTTGAATTGATGACCAGGCCGTAAAAAAGATTTAGCAGCAGGGTTGATACAGCTATAAGTGTTAATATACCGCATACTAAAATAATGTAACTCGCAATTTTGCCCTGGATATTTTTTAATAATAAACGCCGCCTTATATATAGAAAGCTGACAAACCAGCATATAAACAATATATTAATACAAAAATCGCCAAGCGACCGGAAAGCAAAGCTTGAGGCATATAATGCAGGATTGAAAATGTTAAGCCGATAAGTAAATTCAGGCCAGTTGTAGTATAAATTAACAAATCTTACCAGTACAATAAATAGAGCCAATACAAATAATGCGACTATTACATACCCTTTGGAAGCTATATAATTACAAATATTATTAATGAGTATACAAAAGCAAAATAGGGTTAACAGCCAAATAGTGATCTCGAAATAGAAAAAGGAATGGCTAACCTCGCCCTGCTTTAGTTTAACTGAAAATAGATAAGTGTTATTAATGCTGTGGATCTCGTAAACACTTTTATCAGTAAAATCAGCTATTTCAATGTTATTGTCCTTAAGCAGGTCATTGGCAAAACGATTTTGCAGGTATTGATTTTGAAAAGCATAGTTTACTTTTACCGGAATAAAAAAGATCACTGAAAAATTACCGCTGCTCTTTTTTATAACTTCATAATATCCGTTTGGCTCCTTATGAAAAGAATAACCTTCTTTTATGGACGAAGGCCGGTCGGGTATAACTTTTATACCGCTCCAAAAACTGAGACGGTTATTGGTTAAGGTTATAAACCATATATTTCTATCGGTAGTAAAATCTTGTATGAGGTTAAATGCGTCTTTTGGATTATTTTGCAGGCTTTTTAACTGGTTAAAGCTGACTTTATCCTTAAGCAGGTAATTAACATAGTTTTCCTTGTTTTGCAGGTTACCCTCAAGTATTTTGGCTGTTTGTTCGAGGCTGTTTACTGGGGTATATGTTTTGCGGACAATAATTGCCGTAAAAAATAAGCTGGCACATAGTAAGGCCAGCATTAAACGAATTTTCCCCGAGGTAGCCAAATGATTATTTAATAATTTCAAATGTAACCAAAATTCCAATCGGATGTTTTGAGTCTTGCCACCTTAGTCAAAAATAACTATCATAAAGGCTGTAGCCCAAAATCTGTAATTCTTTTTTTGGCTTAAGACTTTGGGCTACAAACTTATGACTATAGCTATTGTATTGCCGCGCTTTCTGTAGGCATATGGCGGTCAACCTTTTTTACGAGGCCCTGTAGTACGCTTCCTGGTCCTACTTCGGTAAATGAGGTTGCACCGTCTTCCATCATGTGTTTTACGGTTTGCGTCCAGCGCACTGGGCCGGTAAGCTGGGCAATTAAATTATGCTTTATCAAAGCAGGGTCGGTATATGGCTTGGCATCAATATTTTGATATATGGGGCATATTGGGGCTGTTATTTCGGTATGTTCAATAGCATGCGCCAGTTCAACCCTTGCAGCTTCCATTAATGGTGAGTGGAATGCCCCGCCAACGTTAAGCTTTAAGGCTCTTTTAGCGCCCGCTGCGGTTAACTCTTCACAGGCTTTATCAATACCTGCTATAGTACCTGAAATCACCAACTGGCCAGGGCAGTTATAATTGGCAGGCACCACAACATCGCTTATACGATGGCAAATGTCCTCAACAGTAAAATCATCAAGACCGATAATAGCTGCCATAGTTGATGGCTGTATTTCGCAAGCCTTTTGCATGGCGTTGGCACGTGCTGCAACCAAACGCAGGCCATCCTCAAAAGATAAAGCACCGGCAGCTACTAATGCAGAAAATTCACCGAGGGAGTGGCCTGCTGCCATATCCGGCTTAAAACCCTCACCCAAAACATTTGCCAAAATCACTGAGTGTAAAAATATGGCTGGCTGGGTAACCTTAGTTTGTTTAAGGTCTTCGTCAGTACCTTCAAACATCAGATCGGTAATACGGAAGCCAAGTATTTCATTAGCCTTTTCAAATAAAGTGCGGGCTTGTTCCGATTGTTCGTAAAGGTCTTTACCCATACCAACAAACTGGGCTCCCTGCCCTGGGAAGATGTATGCTTTCATGCTAGAGACTAGAGATTGGTTAATTAGAGATTAGTTACTGGTTAGAAATTGAAAATCTGAGATAAAGCTAAAAAACTAATCTCTGATCTCCAACCTCTAATCACTTTCTTAAACCTTATCCCAGCTTCGCTGAGATAAGGTTTAAGAATTCAGTCCTTGTTTTTTCCTTTAAAAATTCGCCTGTAAATGCCGATGTGGTTGTGACCGAATTTTGTTTTTGCACACCACGCATGCTCATGCAAAGGTGGCGGCATTCAATAACTACGCCCACGCCCCATGGATTTAAAGTATCCTGTATACAATCGCGAATTTCGTTGGTAAGCCGTTCCTGTACCTGTAAACGTCTGGCAAAAACATCAACAACACGTGGTATTTTGCTTAGGCCAACTACGTATCCATTGGGAATATACGCGATATGTGCTTTCCCGAAAAATGGCAGCATGTGGTGTTCGCACATGGAGTATACCTCAATGTCCTTTACTATAACCATTTGGCTGTATTCCTCTTTAAACATAGCTGAGTTTAGTATCTCTTTTGCATTGAGGTCATAACCCTGGGTTAGGTACAATAGGGCTTTAGCCACCCGTTCGGGCGTTTTTAGTAAACCCTCACGTTCGGGTTTCTCACCTATTAAACTTAAAACTTCGTGATAATGGGTTGATAAGCTGCTGATCAGGTCCGGATTGTAACGGTCAATTTTTACGTAGCCGTCAATATCTTCATCCCTGTCGGGGATATGGTTTTCGTTACTCATTTTATACGTTTAGTCGCCAAAGTACTCGGCGCTGTTATTTTCGGTTTCGTATAACTTAACCGAATGTAAAAACACACCTGGGTATGCTTCAATTGGTTTTTTTAACTGGTTAAAAATCTCTATGCAAAGCAGCTCTGTCGATGCCATTTTGCCTTTCATAAAGTCAACATCCTTATTAATGTTCTTATGGTCGAGCTTTTCAATTACATAATCGTTTATAATAATCTTTAGCTCTTTTAAGTCGATAAGATAGCCTGTAGCATGGGTAACTTCGCCTTTTACAGTTACAAACAGGTTATAATTATGGCCATGCCAGTTTGGATTGGCACACTTGCCAAATACTTCAGCATTTTTTTCTTCGCTCCATTCTTCGCGGTACATCCGGTGTGCCGCGTTAAAATGTTCTTTACGCGTAATATGTATCATCATAACAAATAATGGTGCAAATATACAAAACAAAAGTAGGCGTTATGTTTTATCTTAGCGGTCAAAAAAAAGCAATATGCGAATTCTTTTAGTTGTTGCTACGGAGGATGAAGTCCGAAGTCTGAAGTCCGAAGTCGAGAGTAAGAATCAGGAATCGGGAGTCAAGAGTCAGGAAACAGCTACTCAAGATTTAGAACTTTCGACTCAAGACTCAAGAAAAACTTACGACTGTAAAATCCTCGTCACTGGTGTAGGCATGGTAGCTACTGCTTTCGCGCTGGGCAGGCACTTGTCATCAAACAAATACGACCTGGTTGTTAATTTGGGCATAGCAGGCAGTTTTGACCGCAATGTTGCTTTGGGCGATGTTGTGGAAATAACCGAAGATACCATTGCCGAACTGGGCGCCGAAGATGATACAGAATTTTTATCAATTGATAAATTAGGCTTTGGCGAAGGCACGTTTTATCCGTCTAAAAAACTTACTGATCTGTATAACCTCTTCAACACTTTTAACCTTAAACAGGCTACAGCAATAACCGTGAATACAGTACATGGCAACGAGGCATCTATTAAAAAGGCAACTGAAAGATTAAATCCACAAATAGAGAGCATGGAAGGCGCAGCATTTTTTTATGCCTGCAAACAAATGGACGTTCCCTGCCTGCAAATCAGGGCAGTGTCAAATTATGTAGAAAAGCGCAATCGCGACAACTGGCAAATAGGGCTTGCCATAAAAAATCTGAATACCTTTGCTGTTGAATTTTTGAAGCTGTATGCTTAAAAAACAACCCTGTCATTGCGAGGAACGAAGCAATCGCGATCTTTGCAGATCCGCCCTGTATAGCATGCGATTGCTTCGTTCCTCGCAATGACATAGATTATTATATCAACCATACAATGAAACTATCCCTTGGTTTTTCACCCTGCCCAAACGATACCTTTATTTTTGATGCCATGATCCATCATAAAATTGACACCGAAGGCCTGGACTTTGATGTGTTTTATGACGATGTGGAAACTCTCAACCAAAAAGCCATGCGCAGCGAGCTGGATATCACCAAGCTTAGCTACCATGCTTTTGCTTATGTTGCCGATAAATATGTTTTGCTTGATGCAGGCAGTGATTTAGGCTTTGGCGTTGGCCCTTTGCTAATTTCGGATGTCGAAATTTCGATTTCAGATTTACAAAGTGGAACAATCCGAAATGGAACATCCGAAATCCGAAATCCTTTAATCGGTATTCCCGGCAAATACACCACAGCAAACTTCTTACTTGGCACCGCATTTCCTAATGCTACCAACAAAGTTGA
>Ga0206904_1211_pt1 | contig 13267 bp, 13 predicted proteins | sample Alteio_BWOrgHeat_42_FD_152981 | JGI IMG/M metagenome (GOLD analysis project Ga0206904, IMG submission 152981) | Enriched cells from forest soil in Barre Woods Harvard Forest LTER site, Petersham, Massachusetts, United States -... | ecosystem: Environmental > Terrestrial > Soil > Temperate forest >...
AGCACGTGCTGGAAGTCGTCCGCAATAAGGTAGCGGTTCGTGCCGGTGCGTCCGAGCAGCAATCCTCTTTTGGCGCGGAGTTTCGCGGCGCGGATTTCCGCTTCCGTTGCCCAGTGGGCATCGCCATGCAGCGATTCCTTTTTCTTGAATGGGCGGAAATCGATGAGCGGCGCGCGCATTACACAAAGCAGGGTCAGGCTGAAAAACAGCGAGAGGCAAGGGGGGGCGAAAAAATGGATGGAATACGCACTCTGAAACGCCGGATTGGTGTGGTAGGCGAGCCAGTAGCGGAACAGGTACAGCACCATCTGGTAGAGATAGGCTGGGTGCTTCAGGCAGGCAGGAGCATAGGCCGTGCCATAATTCCATACCACGATGCCTACGCAGGAAAGATACAGTGGTCCCAGCAGGACAATAAGTATGATCAGCAGAACAACGATTTTTGACGCAAATGCGTGAGATTTGCCAGCCGCCATGCCAAGGCCTGTTCCTAATTTTAGTTAAGCCTATACCTTTTTAGGCAAAAACGGCTTAAAGACAAGAAAAACTTATCAGAGAGGCACAATGGTGCGGGGAACGATTATTTGCCTTTGGTGTATCTTTCCACTACAAATACGATTGTAATCAACTCATTGCTTATTAGGTTGAACATGTCGGGAATCACCATCTACACTACCCCAATTTGTCCTTATTGCGTGCGGGCAAAGGATTTGCTCAAGCGCAAGGGGCGCAATGATTACCAGGAAATAGATATCACCAAGAATCCTTTCGCCATGCAGGAGATGTTGGCAAAAACCGGCGGCAGGAAGACCGTGCCGCAGATATTCATCGGTGAAACCTATATCGGTGGCTGTGACGATCTTTATGCGTTGGAAGCAGCGGGCAAACTGGATGGGTTATTAATTTAGGGGGGGCACGCGGCCCCCGATTGCACTCCCCGAACTCTCGTTACTCGCTACCCGTTACTTGTCATGTAATATCACTTCACTTTTATCTTAAAACCGTATATAATTAACTTCGCTGGAAACAGCTATGGCGATAAACGATTACTTAGAATAGGCGATTCGGACCCGGGGGCGGAACCCGGCGTCTCCACCATTCAGTTTCACTTGCGCTTCGGCGTGATTTTATCACGGCAAAGCGGTAGAGAAGCGGATGTCACGTCGCAGTTCCTTAAAGGAACAAAGGCGGACGATCTACATACGGGGACGAATTAGGCTCGACGGGCGCAATAAAGGGGTGATTTTTGCCCGGCATGATACCGCCGCAAAGGATCAAAATGATAAATGCAAACGATAATTCTGCATTTGTTGCTGCCAACGACAACACTGTCGTAGCAGTTCGCGCCGCTGCCTAATTGGGCGGGCGCGTACTCTGGTACGTGACGCGGTCCGGGGGGTACCGGGCAACAGAAACCCCTCACTGAAAGCTGTAGTTTTTCCGTGGGTACGCGGAGGAGTTCTTCATGACGACCCCGCAGGGGAAATTTCGCGGAGTGCAATCGGGGGCAACATGCCCCCCAAAAAGAGAATTAAATGCCGACGGATACGATTGATTACGCCCTCTTTGTTGATAATGCCATGCGTGGTGCAGTGAGAGATATATTGCGTCAGGTCGAGCGCACTGGGCTTCCTGGCCAGCACCATTTCTTCATATCGTACCGCACCGATTATCCAGGGGTGGAAATGTCCGACATGCTGCGCAGCAAATACCCAAAGGAAATTACTATCGTGCTGCAGCATCAATTCTGGGATTTACGCATTGAAGAGGTGAAGTTCAACGTCTCGCTCAGCTTTAGCAATATTCCGGAACGGTTGGTGGTTCCGTTTGCCGCGCTCACCGGCTTTGCCGACCCGAGCACGCGTTTCGGCCTCAAATTCCACGCTCAGGGAGAAACAGATGCGGTTAAACCGCCCGTAGCTGGCGTGGAAAATGTAGAGGGTGCGGTGGAACTACCCAAAGAAAGCGCAGAGATAATCACGTTGGATGCATTCCGTAAAAAATAGACTGCTTCCCAAACTCTACTGGCGTGTACACTCCGGTTTTCCGTGCGCTGGTTCCGGGCATTTTTCTCACGCCCGCGAGTTTTGAAAGAAGTCTATATTCCTTGCAAAATAATGTGGCCTGTCTATAAAACCATACCATGAAACAACGCATAGCCATACTTGGGGCCAGCGGCTATACCGGGGCGGAGTTGATCCGGCTTCTGTTGCCGCATCCGCACGCTGAAATCGTGACGCTGACTGCCGATAGCCAGGCGGGTAAGTCTATGCGCGAGGTATATCCGCACCTTGATTGTGCCGGGTTGCCAAATCTTATTCCACTTTCCGCAGTGGATTACCATGGGATAGACGTGGTATTCTGTTGCCTGCCGCACGGCACGACCCAGCAAGTCATTGCCGAGATTCCACGTCACGTAAAGGTCATAGATTTATCCGCCGATTTCCGGCTTGCGGATACAGATGCTTATGCCCAATGGTATGGCCATGCGCATTTTGCCCCGGAGTTACAGAAAGAGGCCGTGTACGGCCTGACGGAACTCAACCGCAACAAGATAAAAAACGCGCGGCTGGTTGCCAATCCCGGCTGCTACCCTACGTCTGCGCAATTGCCGCTGATGCCGCTGCTGAAGGAAAAGTTGATAGAGGCGGATAACATCATCATTGATGCGAAGTCCGGTATGACCGGTGCAGGCAGGGCGGCCAAACAGACCGTTTTATTTACCGAAATCAATGAAGGGGTGGATGCCTACAGTATCAGCGCACACCGCCACGCGCCGGAAATCGAACAAGGCCTGACGCTTGCATATGGTAAGCAGGTTATTGTTAATTTTACGCCGCACCATATGCCGATGAACCGCGGTATTTTGTCCACCATCTATGTATCGCTGGCAAAGGGAAAACGCCCGGAAGATCTCGTTGCATGTCTTGCAAACGCTTACCAAAATGAATATTTTGTCCGGCTCACTGCAAAAGGTGTGGCGCCTGCCACCCATATGGTGCGCGGTACGAATGTCTGTCTTATCGGGGTATTTGCCGATCGGTTGCCGGGCCGGGCTATCCTTGTTTCCGTTATGGATAATCTGGTGAAAGGCGCTTCCGGGCAGGCGGTGCAGAACATGAACCTGATGTGTGGATTTCCCGAAAAAACTGCGCTGGAGCAGACGGCCTTATTTCCCTGAAAGGAAGTGCTTATGCCGCAATTGGTGTTGGAATACAGTTCCAATGTGATAGAAAAAGAGGGAGTGCAGGATCTGCTCCGGCGATTTCATGATTTGCTGGCGGAGTTCCTGCCAACAGATATCAATAGTTGTAAAAGCCGGGCGATAGAGCACGAACATTATCTTGTCGGCACCAGCCGGTCCGCCAATTGTTTTGTGCATGTTACCCTCAGGGTACTGCCGGGGCGGACAAAGGTGGCGTTGGATGAGGTAGGTAAAAAATTGACAGAGGCAATGTCTGCGCATTTTGCCCAGTCTGCTAAGACAATGAAATTGCAGGTTACTCTCGAAATAGCGGAATTGCAGCATTATTTTAAAATAGCTATATGATAATGCCGTATAAAAACATCTTTCCTCTTATCGCACCGGATGTTTTCGTTGCAGAAGGGGCAGTAGTGATCGGCGATGTGCATATCGGCAGCGAAAGCAATGTCTGGTTCGGCTGCGTTATACGAGGTGATGTGAATACTATTCGCATCGGCGAGCGCACCAATATTCAGGACGGCACGGTTATCCACGTTACGCGCCAGACCGGGCCTACTACTATTGGCAGTGGCATCACAATTGGCCATAGCGCGCTGCTGCATGCCTGCACGCTGGAGGATAATTGCTTTATCGGCATGCACGCTACGGTTATGGACGGTGCGGTGGTGGAAAGCGGCGCATGGGTTGCGGCAAGCGCTTTGGTCACGCCGGGAAAATGCATTCTCAAAGGGCAGATATGGGCTGGAAATCCCGCACGTTACCTGCGTGATGTGACGCCGGCGGAAGCAGCCTTTATTGCCGTTTCCAGCCGCAACTATGTGGAACTGGCAAAAGAGTATAAATAATCTATTATAAGTTGCCAGTTTTTCGCCATTTTCCTGCGAGAAATGCGGGTAAATTTTTTATTAAAAAACCCGTTTCCAGTGTTTGACATCGGGGGATATTTAGAATAGAAAGACCGCTGCATGGTTCTCCGCTGCAAGCCTTGCAGGCGGTGCACCAGCAAAGTGACCATTACGCGTGAATGTATCTTTGGAAGTATCAGTAAGTGTGTGAAGTAGGAAAGTATTTAGAAGTAAAATCCTTAGGCCAGTGCGTCAGCATCGGTTATAACCGATAAATACTAAAAAATATTTCTGGAGAGCGTCAGTGGGATACGATAAGAACCTTTTAAAAAAATTTGGCTTGCAGGCGGATCCTAAGCTTAAAAAAAGTGGTGTAAAAATTTCTCCCACAATGAATAATATGGCAAATCCGACTTATCTTCGCCAGTCTTCCGCGTTAATCAATGATGCCCTGAAGAATGGATTTGATGTGTTGCAGCTGGCCAATGGTGATATCGTGACTACGGGCACTAAAATCGTTGTCACGCAGTATAACTGGAATGCAACGAAGGGCAAGCTTGTCAAGGTGAAACCGCAACTCATGCGCGAGGCTAAAGGTAAAATGCCTGCGCCGGAATCAAAAACACATAAGAAAGAAAGCGAGCCTGCTTAAAGCACGTTTGGAAAGGCTACTATAGCCTTTGCTAACTGATGTGAGGAACAGGATGTTTCCCGAGTCGCTTATAACCACAGCAGAAGATGTATTGAAGCGTTGCCGGCACAAAAATATCATGCTTGCGACCGCGGAGTCCTGTACCGGTGGATTGGTTTCGGCCCTGCTGACCGAAATTCCGGGCGCATCTTCCGTGTTTGAACGCGGATTTGTGACCTATTCTAATCAGGCGAAGGAAACGCTGCTGGGCGTTGCAAAAGAAATGATAATACAGTATGGGGCAGTAAGTGAGCAGGTGGCCGCCACCATGGCGGCAGGCGCACTGGCAAACAGCAAGGCTAATGTGAGCATCGCGATAACCGGCATTGCCGGGCCGGAGGGCGGAACGGTGGCAAAACCGGTTGGCCTGGTTTATATCGCGGTTGCGTATGCGAATGGCGAATCGTGGGTGGAAGAATTCCACTTTAAGGGCGATCGTTCGCAAATACGACTTGCTGCAGTGGAGAAAGGGTTAGAATTAGTGCAGAAAGTAATAATAGTCATTTGATTATGTAATTACCCACTCTTGCCTTCCGGGATGACAACAGGGGTGTTTTTTATGTTAAATGACGATACATCACCTCAAACACTGTAAGCGCTTTTTGCTGCGGCGCCAATACTCCTGAAAACACGATACGCGACGTAGCAAGTTTTTCGCCGAAGCGGGGTGAGTACCAGCCCTGCGTTATGGAAGAGGCAAGCGGACTGGTATGAGCAATACGCAGAATAATGGATTCGCCATTTTTTATAGTAACATATTTCCCATCCTTTTCCACCTTAAGTGAAGGGTGGATAAGGAAACCGATCTCCACATGACGCAAATGTTTTGCGGACAATGTATCTTCCACCGTAAAACCGGAGGCAGGCGTTACGCTTACGCAACGGCGGTGAATGATGCCGAAAGATTTCTTATACCCGTCATGCTCGGTTACAAGCTGATGATGGCTTTCATCTTGCGTATAAGAAACAAGGCTACAGGTTGCCTTGCGTGACCAGTTGAAGTTACCTGCCATGGCGCTGGAAGAGGTTGTTTCCATGCATAGCGTATTATGCGCCTGCGTGCTGCGAAAGTATTTTCGCCAATTGCCGCCGGAATGATACAGATACGTCCCGGCATCGACCAGTACCGGCTGTCCGTCGATATGCAGCCAGAGGGATAATGCGTCGGCATGGCCATGCGCGGCGATGGAGAGATAGCCAAGATTGCCGTGATCCATCGCCAGCAATACTTCCCTGTTTCTTATCTGTTGACGCCATACCGTATAGCCGCCGTCATGGAAATGGCGAATGCCTAAAGGAGAGGCAATGGCGGAAGGCCGAAAGCCAAACAATACATTGCGGAAACAAAGAACATATCCTGGCGGAGTCAAGTCCGCACGTGCTGTGACTGCGGCAATGCAGCCAAGCACCGAGAGAACATAGTCTTCATGATAGGTATAGTTCCCCAGCACTCTGGCGTCGTCATTATCGCCGATGCGCGGGGTGTTGCCGCCGGAGTCGGTGAACCAGCGCAGGAACTCTCCGCCCGCGGCAAGGCGTTCGGTATAGCTATCCGGTATCTCCAGGGAAGCCGTGTGTGCGATGTGCAGGCCAAGCAATAACATTTCAAGCGTAAATGCCGCGTAGGCTATGGCCTGCTCCGCGCCGGAGCCGTCCGGAAGTATCAGCCTCTCTGCTGCCTCGCAGAGCAGTTTCCATCCCTGCCGCTGCCAGCGCGCAGCAGAAGGAAACGTGGGGCAAAGCGTGCCGATGAGCAAAAGCCCAAGTCCTTCGGCGGCAAAATGATTATTGGCGGAGCTGAAACGGGAAGGGTAGCGTTCCAGCCATGCGCCATGTGCGGCAATTGTCATCCGGATTTTTGTGCGTTGGGTTTCCGTGGCATAGGCACCGGTAAAGGTGGTTATGACCAGCATACTCACGGTACGCATGGCAAGTTCGATGCCTGAAGCCCAGTTGATGCCGCGGTAAGGCGGGTTATGATCTATCCAGTTTTCCATCTCCTGCAGGCAGAATTGTACAAGTCCGGTATCTTTCCGTTTGTAAGCAAGCGCAGCGAGCGGCTGGAGATATTGCAGCCGGTTCAACTCCCAGACATATTTCACATCGCCATACGCTGCGGTATGGCGAAAGTCGATATCAAAACAATAGGTTTCTTTCGGCCAGGATTTTCCAGTAATTGGATCCAGATGCCATTGGTTTTCCGGCGTAACGTCCGGCCATGCTTGCGCCAGCAGGAAAAACTTTCCGCTTTGTGCCTGCGTACGCAATTCCTCCCATTCTGACTCCAGCGCTTGCGTGATATTCCACGCCATGAATTGTTCCCGCAGGTGAGGAATGGCAGGTAATTCTCCGTAATTAACGGCAGGCGGAGCGGGTGGAAAATAGCGATCGGTTTCGCGCCGGAATTTCTCACGGACACGGTGAAGCATTTCCTGCGGCGACATGGCGGCAAGGCGGTGGCCATACCAGCGCATTTTTTCGTAGCAGGAAGGCGTGGCAAACAACGCATCATACGCCGCCAGCAATTTGGGAATTTCATAATGCCATGCCAGCCTGGTTTCAATCCGCTCCTTCCCTGTGTTTCCCATACGTTCGCGTAGAGAAGGGGTATCTAGCAGGGCAAGGATTTTTTCTGCGAAATCCCTGGTGTCGTTTGCGCGTGCGTAAAGCGAAGCCTTGCCTGCAGAAACCCGGCCTTCGGTGACGTCGAACTGCACTATGGGCTTGCCGAGCGCCATATATTCCATGATTTTATTCATGGTGGATTTGTCGTTCATGGCGTTGACTTCATCCGGATTCACGCAAATGTCAGCAGTGGAGAGCACTTCCAGCATATGTGCATCGGAAACGCGGCCAGTGAAATTCAGGAAGCTGTCAAGACGGTTTGCCGTTGCAATGGCCTTAAGCCTTTCCAGCGCTGTCCCGCCACCTACCAGTGTGAAGTGAATATTGTCGCGCTTGTGTTCATGCACAATATGGCGCGCCGCTTCGATCAAATATTCGATGCCTTCCTGATCGCCCATTGTGCCCAGATAGCCGACGAGATAGGGTTTGCCGTATTTGAGTGCCGGTACGGGAGCGACTGCTTTCATGCGCGCTAGATCCGGCCCTGAACGCACCACGAATAATTTTTCCGGCGGCATTTTGCCGCGTGTGATGGCAAGGTCACGGTAGCTGTTATTGGTAGCGATGGAAATATCGGCAAGTTTGAATGTAAGCTGCTCACAGAGTAACAGGAGCTTGTAAAACAGGTCTTGCCTTCTGAATTTTGCTTCGTACAGTTCCGGATTAATGTCATGGTGATCGAACAGGAACCGTGTGCCGAATAGCAGCTTGAAAAATCCGCCGATGAGAAAAATCGTATCCGGCGGGTTGCAGGCGTGGATGGCATCAAAGCCATGCGAAATATAAATTTTACAGGCAAGGACGAATTCACACAGCAGCGACCAGCCATATTCCATGGCGTATCCGGCAGCGCCTTTGGCTTCAAGCGGCAGAGGATGGCGGTAAATATCTATGCCTTCCAGCACTTCATGCGATGCCGGATAATTTTTGCCTTTCGGACAGATCACGCACACGCGATAGCCATGAGCATGGAGCGCCTTCGCTTCCTGCCAGACACGCGCGTCAAAGGGAACAGGCAGGTTCTGTACTATGATAAGGATGCGTTTCATTCCACCTTTTGTCTGGCAAGCACGTAATGCAGTTTTCTCACTGCCAGGTCGCAGGCGTCTTGTCTGGAAATGGTATTGGGGCAAATCACGACGGCTTCCATGCCGGTTTCCGGATCGAGAGCGGTCACTTTTATCTGGTGGCCGATCCGCACTATTTCGATGGGATAAGACGTTTGTTTGTTCACCAGACTATTCCCTTATAGTTTGCATGGGATTGCTCAATCTCCCGGATACGGACGAAATCAATCACGGTCTGTTCCTGGCGCAGCTTACCAGCGATGGCGGCAAACTCTGGATCGTCAGTACCGATCACTATCACTTCCGAGCCGCCGAGCAGGCTGTCGATATCCTTCACGATGCAAGGCGTGATGTCGGGGACAGCGTGTTCCACATTACCATCATAGAGACGCACGTCAAATTTGAGAGCCCTCAGCCAACGGATGATTTCCAATACCGGACTTTCGCGGATATCATCGGTTCCGGCCTTGAAACTGTAGCCGAGAAACCCGATGGATTTTTTCCCTGTGGAGACAATCATATCCAGTCCCGATGCGGTTTGATAACGGTTGGAGTCAAGCAGGGCATCGAGCAGCGGCGTCATGATGCCGAGCGATTTTGCCTTGTAATTCAGCGCGCGCAGATCCTTGGGCAGGCAGGAGCCGCCGAAAGCAAAGCCGGGTTTCAGGTAGGATTTTGACAGATTGAGTTTTGTATCCTGGCAAAAGATATCCATCACTTCATGGCTGTCTATGCCTTCCGCCTTGCATAGCCTGCCAATCTCATTGGCGAATACGGTTTTGGCTGCATGCCAGGCATTATCCGCATATTTCACCATTTCGGCCTTTTCGATAGAGCAGCGTGCAATAAGACCCGGCAGCCCTTCATAGAGTGTTTGTACGATATTTCCCGAGCGCAGATCCGTCACGCCAATGACTGTCCGCGCAGGATTCCTGAAATCGGCGATAGCGCTTCCCTCGCGCAGGAATTCTGGGTTATGGCAGACGCCGAAGTCGGTCTCCGATTTTTTCCCGCTTGCACGCTCGAGCGCAGGAATTACCGTTTTGCGCATGGTTCCGGGGATAATGGTCGAACGCACCACCACGACATGGAAAGCTTCTTTCTCCGCCAGTGCCTCGCCTATTTCGCTGCACACCTCTTCAAGGTGGGTGAGGTCAATATTGCCATTCTTCCTGCTGGGCGTGCCCACGCATATGATGGATACTTCGCTTTCCCTGACGGCCTGTGCGATATCGACGGTGGCGCTGAGCAGGCCGGCCTTGACGGCTTTTGTGGTTAGGGCGTCCAGGCCTTCTTCCTTCACGGGAGCCCTGCCGGAATTGATCTGCCGCACTTTTTCTGGCAGCCGGTCAACGCCCGTCACGCGACAGCCTCTATCGGCCAAACATGCTGCCGAAACGCTGCCTACATATCCCAGTCCGAATATGCTGATTTTTGGAAAATCCATTCCGTTCTTGCACGCTCTATTTTGAGGCACAAAATATAAAGTTTATCCGTATTTCCTGCAAGAAAGGAAGCTGTGTTGCGTTGTCCTCCAATTGGGGGACAAAAATTGCCATCCACATTTTTTAAAGCAATATGCTGTGAAGAGTATTTTTTATACTCATTTGATCCTATTCATTTCTCTTCCTTGTCATCCCGGCGAGACAAGCCTGACTCGCTTTCCGGGATGACAACAGGTAGGGGGGAATATTACAAAGACTATATACTCAAGCCTTACTTTTTCCTGATTTTGCGCCGTATTACTGCCATCGGCTGTTCCACTAGAAGATAAGAGCAGACTGCCAGCATGAAAGACAGAGTAAAATAGAGTAGCATGTCAGAACTATTGCGTAGATGATCGGTTTCATGTGTTGCCTCAATAGCAATCAGTACGCCAAAATGCATGAGATAGAGCGAATAGGATAGTTTTCCGATCGTTAGGATACGCGTATCTTCGAGTATTCTTTTAAAAAGGTCAGCTTCGCCGAACAACACATTCATCATGATGATACAAACACAGGCAGACTGCACACTATAACGCAGCGTTTCACGAAAGTCCGGAGTGCGTATAGCAAAACTCACCAGCAGGATAAACCCTGCCAGGGTGAAAGCAATCGGATTGATGAATATGCGACGGGTGCTTTCATTGTAGTAATGTAGCATCAGTGCAGCAACACAGCCGTAAAGGATGCAATCAAATATCGCATCCGTGCCTTGCGTACGGATTCTGCCCGGCAACCCGCAAATAGGGACTGTATGATTTTGGCATATATGATAAAGCGCAAGACGCCAGGCAAGTGTTGCGATAAGCAGAAGGCCCATGACAGGCAATGACGCTCTCAGGTTGCTGCGGAAGGTTAACATCAGGAAGGGAAAGAGGATATAAAAATGCTCTTCCACCGACAGTGACCAGAGTATCGGCATGGGGTTATAAGGTGGATAACCAGTAAATATATGGTAATAATTGGCAAAGTAGAGCAGGCCACTTAAAATATGGATTCTCGTTATATTCGTACCAAGATAAAGCAGTGCAGGCGTAAAAACCGCAATATAACATGACAGGGCTGGTAGCAAACGCAGGATTCGCCGCAGGTAAAACCCCCCTATACGTAAGGTTCCTGAAGTCTCTATTTCCACGATCATCTGCCGCGTTAGCAGGAAACCGCTTAATACAAAAAAAAGTGATGACGCCGGACGTTCCGGGAAATATTTTTTCATAACCGTTGCCCGCATGTGACAGTACCACGCAGAGAATGGAAATGGCGCGGAACCCGTCCAGCACGGGGAGATAATCGTTCGATGCTTTGCCGGAGGAGGGCGCGGTGATTTTCATTCAGGCATCAGAGATTATATAAGGTGTAAGGCATTCAATAGCATATTAGTATGCAAAAAACATTAAAAAATATTATAGGGTTCATGTGAGAAATTGTGTGCAAACAGGGCCTTGAACCCCTGCTTGCAACGTGTAAAAATTATTCGGCGGGAGCCCTTTTGCAGCCCTTGTTTTGCTTGACTGGCATAAATCATTGTTTTATCTTTAATGCGGAATAATAAAAAGGGGGTTCAGGCCTTGAAAAAACTATCCATATCCGAGCAGATTATTGCTGAAAAAACGGTGTGCATCCTTCTGGTGCGAGGAGAAAATCCGGAAGGCGCCGCGATCTATGCATATGTGGCGGTGCGTGCAGATAAGCTGGAGTCTTTTATGGCTGCACAGAAAAGCGGTACGTTCTATCCTGAGGATTTCGGTGTGATCATTGAAGCAGGCGAAGGCGAGCCGACGGATGATGTGCGCAGGAAGATGGAAACCGAATATGGATTTAATCATCAGGTGATGGTGGATATCCCTAACGCGGAAAAGGCGCATGAAATTACTGCAAATCTGAGGCGCGCCAACGAAGGTGAGTAACGTCAGTGAGTGGCTTGACGTGTTTTTTCCGGTAAATATGCCCGGGCTATGGAGGGTAGTTAATTCACAAGAAACAGGTGTCATAAGGCAGTGGCAAGCAATAAAAAAGATAGTTCCGGAATTGACAAGAAAAACTGGTATAACGATCGCTATGAGTCCGTATCTGTTCAGCGTAATTTTGCCGCCGTTATTTCCCTGCTTGCGCTTATCCTTTCTGTTATTTCCGCATTTTCCATTTCTCAGATTGCGCCCCTGAAATCAGTGGAGCCTTTCGTTATCGAGGTCGACCAGAAAACCGGCATCACGCAGGTGGTGGATCCGATCAAGGTGAAAGAGCTTACCGCCAATGAGTCGGTCAACCAGTATTTTATCGTTCAGTACGCCCGGGCACGTGAATCGTTTCTTGGTTCGCCGGATCGGAATTATTTCAACTATAACCTGGTGCGCGTCTTGTCCACGCCCCAGATATTTTACGCCTATCAGCAGGAAATTGCCTTGAGCAACCCGAACAGCCCGGGGATGCGGCTGGGCTCCGGAGGATCGCGAGAAATACATATTGAGAGCGTGAAGTCCCTCGATAAGGCGGACAAGCGAGGCAAAGCGCAGGAGGGGGATGACTCCATACGCTATCTGGTGAAATGCCGTATTACAGAGAAAACAAAAGGTTCTCCTAACGACAAAACTATGCAGAAGTTGATATTCATAGAATTTAAATATGCGGATCTGGATCTGACTACGGAAGACCGGTTCTCGAATCCGTTGGGGTTCCAGGTGACGGCCTATCGCGTGGATGACGACAGCGTAACGCAATGAACAGGATGTGCCATTGTCCCGAAACCCTTTGCAGTCAGGCAGTATGCGGATTTCCAGGCAGGTAGCCATATTGCTGCGTGTTGTCCTGTCTGGCGGGTATGGGCCGGTATATACCCATCGTTTGTCAAGAGTTAGAACCAAAACCAAAGTAACGCGATGGGTATATTCGTTCATTGAAGCTGTTTTTTGCTCTGCGGAAAATAGCGAAAATGCTGCGCCGCATGATGCGAAGCGCTCATGTGGCTTACATGAGGAATATACTGCTTCGCACGCCAAGAACTGGAAAGTTTTTGGCGTGCGAGCAGTATATGTATTTTTTCTGTTTTTTTTGGTAGCTTTTTCGGAAGGGTTTGCAGCGGATGTCCTGGTTCCCGTTGCGACCGACAGCCGCATCAAGACGTTCGTTTACAGCGATAATGACGTCTATAATATTGTCACCCATTACGGCTATCAGTCCAACATCGAATTCGGGAACCAGGAGGAAGTGGAAACCATCTCCGTCGGGGATCGCGTGCCGTTTCAGATTGTACCGGCAGGAAGGCGCCTGTTTATCCGCGCGATGACAGCGAATGCGCGCACCAATATGACCGTAGTCACCAATAAGCATGCTTACCAGTTTGACCTGTTATC
>Ga0206904_1212_pt1 | contig 13039 bp, 13 predicted proteins | sample Alteio_BWOrgHeat_42_FD_152981 | JGI IMG/M metagenome (GOLD analysis project Ga0206904, IMG submission 152981) | Enriched cells from forest soil in Barre Woods Harvard Forest LTER site, Petersham, Massachusetts, United States -... | ecosystem: Environmental > Terrestrial > Soil > Temperate forest >...
GGATGCGATGGGCGCGTCGGGAAAGGGGTCCGTCCATTCCCGGCCGGTTCTTTGAAGTATCAGGAGCGGCGAATTACTGCTCACATTAGGTATGGCCAAAATGAGTGGGAATGATTCAACCCATTTCAGTCTTCCTACCGATGTCGCTGTAGCTCCCGACGGATCTTTCTATGTGAGCGACGGCTATGGAAACAGCCGGATTGTTAAGTTTTCCAGAGAAGGTAAATGGCTTTTTGCCTGGGGTAAAAAAGGAGGCGGCCCCGGTGAATTCAATCTGCCACATGGCATAAGCCTGGATTCACATGGAAATGTATTTGTGGCTGACCGGGAAAATAACCGTATTCAGAAATTTGATCCGAAAGGCAATTTTTTAAAGGAATGGAAAAATAATCAGGCTAACGCTCTCTACGCTTTGGCTATTGACAAATCAGACAATGTTGTCGCGGTGGACGATACGTATATAGAAGACCGACTGCCAAATGAGGATGATATTATACACCTGGATTCCGATTTAAATTTAGTCTCCCGGTTTGGCAGAAGCGCTGTGTGCGGGAACAAGAATTCCTTATTTCATGATATCGAACTGGACAAGAGCGGAAATATTTACGTGGCAAACATGTTCAATCACAGGGTCCAGAAATTTAAGCCCCTCTCCCCTGCTCCATAATATTTTAATTATCTATATTTTTTATCAGTGGCCGCTGATCCTTCACATTTCTCTGTTCGTATTGTATTTTGAATTTGCTCAGATCGGGTTTATATTTTCTGGCACGTTGTAACTCATACTGATAAATAGTTTGTCCGAGTTCGTACATAAAGGGCCAGCCGGTTTCTTCATATTCATACTTATCATCGTTCAGAATTCCGTCTTTGTTCACGTATACAACAGCCGCGAGCATATATTCAACCTGATTCGGGAAATCAACCACATAGGAAACATCGATCAGAAAGCCATAGGCCCAGCCCACTTTATTAAAAACCCGGATCCCGGCCGGCATCTGATGACCGCCCTGCCGGAAAAAAAACTTTACATTCACTGCTGTCATATTTAGGATAATTGGTTTCCGACGGATACTGGGAAAGATACTGGTAAACAAAACGTTCATCTTCCCCGTTTAGTTTAAACCGTTGTTTTTCCGGCACAGATGAAGGAAACAAAACGGATTGCAGCATTTGTTGCAGATCCTCCAGCGGGAGATTATTGGCTTCTGTAAAATCAATGGGTTCGTTGATCAGACTATCCTTCGAATTCAAATAACCCCGGCCGATCTTTACCGGCCTGCCGAAATAAAAGGAATCCGTGTTGTATGCCGGTGGCTGACGGTACAGCAGCCGACCATCCTTATCTGTAAAGCGCATCGCATTCGTGTGCCTGTTTTGTTCAGCAGTCAGTCCAAGAAACTGCCGGGTAATACGGGTACTGCCATAGGATTTGTTATGCAACACTTCGTTGATGCGCTGCTGTCCGACAAATTGATACATCCGGTTATAGGCATCATTATCACTGACCAGGAAAGCTTTTCTGATATATTGCGCGATGGAAGGCAAACCGGTTTCAGAACTGCTGTCTTTATATTCCGGGCTCTGCCAAGATTTACTGCTATCGATCAGCAGGGCGCTGAATTTATCAACTCCTTTCTCATGCAGCATATTCAGTTTTTCAAGCGACAGCAAGGCGAGCGGCAACTTCACTGTGGAAGCCGGATTGAAATACATGCCGGTATCTGTGTTGAAATAATAATTTCTAAAGGAAGGTAGATTGTGCCGGTCCCGGTTAATCTGCGTATAGATAATTTGCACGCGGAAGCTGTCCTTATTTTGCAATATGTCTTTTAATAGTTTGCGATCGCTGCCGGACAATATCTTTTGCAGTAAGCTGTCCGTTTTGGGCTGCGCAAAACAGCATGTGGCGAAACAGCATACTATCAGTTGAAATACAATGGATAATATTTTATTCATATACAAATATCTGCCGGATCAGAATCGTTCCGGATCAAATGCCTTCATATCAATGGCGGTTTTTTTACCGGAGAGTATTTGTTCCGTTAATTGTCCCGTCGCTGCTGCCAGCGAAAGACCCATCATCGAATGACCACCCGAAAGGAACAGGTTCCCGAATGCGCCGTGACGACCGATGTAGGGAAGACCATCCGGACTAAGCGGTCGCAGGCCACGCCATACCCGGTTGGGTTCCGGAAACCCGACTTCTAAACCCGGATAATATTCTTTAGCTGCATTATAAATAGCCGCTACTCTTTTGGGCAGAATCTTACGATTTATCCCGCTGATTTCCATGGTTCCGCCCATCCTCAATGCATTGCCCAGGGGGGTCATCGCAACCCGGCGTTCCAGCAAAATGGACGGGTACCGTAAATTATTCTTTACATCGAGATAGGTCATGCTGTAACCCTTCCCGGCCTGCAGCAGCATGTCAATGTTCAATTTTCTTGTTAGTTCGGGCAACCACGCGCCTGCGGCAATGATTAATTCATCGCAGCTAAAAACACCGTCGTCCGTAAGAACCGTTTCGATCTTCTGATGCTTCGTTTCGAAGCCGGTTACAGTGGTGTTCAATTGAAACTGAACTCCTTTTCTTAACAGGTATTTTTCCAGTTCGTGCATAAAGTCACCCGGATGCAAATGACAGTCGTCGGTATACAGCACGCCGCCCAGCACATCGGGAGCGATAAGGGGTTCTATCTGTTGAATTTCGCTGGACGATAAGATTTTTGTTTCAACACCCAGGCCAGCGGCTTCTTTCGATAATTTGTATTCATGGTTTCCGGTGGAAACCTGTTTGTAAAGATTCAGACAACCCTTTTCCTCCATCCGGAAACCATTGCCCATGTCATCTTTCATTTCATCCATCAGCCGGCGGCTGAGCTGCAAAATTTCATGCAGCGGGGGGATATTGCGTTTCATGGTCCGGACATTGGCGCTTTTCCAGAATGTCATGGCCCATCGAATCAGATCCCTGTCCAGCCTGGGCTTCACATAAAACGGACTGGATGCATTCAGCATCCAGCGCAGTGCTTTCCCAACGATCGCAGGAGAAGCAAGCGGAATAAAATGACTTGGTGAAATAAATCCCGCATTGCCAAAAGAAGCACCATCGGTGATATTCCCTTTGTCGATGATTAAAATTTCATACCCTTCTTTTTGCAGGTAATAGGCAGTACACAATCCGATGACACCGGCTCCGATAATCGTTATTTGTTTGCCCATTTTTTTTATTGGTCCCACCAGAGATGATCGGTCAGCTTGACTGCCGGAATATTTTTTCCGTTGGTTGAATATTCAATCGTCGGATAATCGATCCGCCGGATAAATACGTCCAAATTTGCATTGGCAGGCAATTCAAATTGTTTATATGCATAATCAAACCGGCGCATATCGTCCCAGGTCACCGGCATTAAAAAGCAGGCAATGTATTTTTCCTTCATGATCAGTGTCAGTGTGAGATTGGCGGAACCCACCGCCACCGCGGGCAGGGTTGTATAACGCGTAATGGAAGAATCGGGTAAATTTAATTTCTGCATATTTGCCTTGATACCCGCCAGGTAGGCATCGTAAGCTTCCGGAAGGTGTCCCGATCTGAACTGCGCTTCGGATTCCATGAATTTTGCTTCTGCAAATGTTGCAATCAGCAAAGGTGCCCCGGGCACAGAATACCATTTATCTTCCGGCAGTACACTCTCGCCCTGATCGGTTGAAGAGCCCGTATGACCCGCGCCATTTTGAGTACCCCTGTAAAACCCATCGGCTGTTTTATTCGTAATCGCCGGTAGCCTCGGATCATAATATCCGTAGAGTGAATCGTTGGTGACGCCAACAAAATAAGCCGACAACCAGCCATCCAGCAGTAATAACGCGTTATTGATGGCGACCTGCGTCCAGGGACCGGAGCCGTCGAACAATGTTACCTGGGCGTCGTCATCATTAGACTCATATGAATTGGCCAGGGCAGCCAGTACGGCAGCAGGACTGTACTCCGGTTGTTTCGTGATTTCATTCAGCAGTCTTGCTTTCAGCAGGTAAGCCGTTTTTACCCAGGCAGCATCATTGCCGCCATGAATAAAATCGGATTGCGCATCCAGCTGACCGTCCAGATTCGGGTCACTGAGTTCTGAAATGCCCCGGTCGAGCAATGCAATGCAGGTATCATACAATGATTTCTGATTGTCAAGCAGGGGCGTGAAATTGGTTGCTCCCTGGAAAGCCTGTGAATAAGGAATGTCACCCCATAAATTCAGCGAGAGTTGCAGATTGTAAGCAGTTAGTATATCCGCCACTCCCCGGTAGGCCATCAGATTTTTGGAAATCGCTAAATTCCGCATTGCGTACATATCGGTCAGAATATCGTAGTTGTATGACCAGGTGCTGGATTCGTCTGTGGCGTTATAGGTATCCAGATCATTTCCCTTCGTAGGAGACGCCAGATACTGAACATAGTAAGAAGTGATATTACTCGTGTTAAATGTGGTGTATGCCGACGCGTTGGTGCCATGCGCCAGGAGACCCGCAATGGGTGGTTCGGTTGCCGCATTCGGATTTTCATTGATGTCCAGATATTTTTTGCAGCCGCTGAAGAATACAATACCCAACAGACAAGGACTGAATGTTCTTATTATTTTTTTCATGGTCAGCATTTAAAATGTAACATTTAAATTAAACATGTAGCTTCTCAATGCGGGATAGGTAAATCCGGCCAGACCATTGAGATTGCTGTTTGCCGGTGCGGAACTCGATTCAGGATCAAAACCCAGATAGTTTGTATGCATCCAGAGATTAATACCTGTAAATCCGACACTGGCCGCTTTTACAAATGACTTCTGCAGCCATTTTGGGTTCAGATTATAGGTCAGACTAAGTGTGCGCAGTTTAATAAAGGATGCATCTTCCACAAAGTTTTCGCTGACTCCGCGGTGTACCTGACGGTAGTAGCCATTTCCATAATCCACTCCATCCGGACCGACTCCCTGACCCAGCCAGACCGGCTTGGTATTTTTAGTTCCGTCAGCCAGAACACCATTGAAAATGATTGTCTGATTCCTGTTCTCTGTATATTTTGCTATACCAAAGGCCGACATAAAATTGTTCAGCTGATCATATTTCTGAACATCAAAGTGACCGTCGAACAGAAAATACAGGGTGAAGCTTTTATACGTGAGGGTATTCGAAATGCCAGCCACCCACTTGGGATATGCATTTCCCAGAATTTTCTGATTGGTAGCCGGCTCGAGCACGGGAAAGCCGTCGGCACCAATGAGCGCCGGCAGATTTTTATTTACATGCAAAGGGTCTGTATCGGGCTTTGCATAATAACGGCTGATGGGCGTTCCGAAAATATCACCCACCGATTCGCCGGGAATATATTTCATGGTCACACTGGCGCGGGAATACCCAAATTGTTCGCCGACGATAATTTCTGAAAGTCCGGGATAGATGCTCACCACTTCATTGGTATTATGCGAGAAATTCAATCCGATATTCCAGTTGAAATTCGATGTCGCTACCGGCCTGGCAAACATTGTTACTTCAATTCCGCTGTTTTGTATCTCGCCGGCATTCAGCGTCAGTGTGGTGAATCCTGAAGTCGGACTGGTACTTACAGGAATGATTTGATCCTTACTATGCGACTTATACCAGGTGAAGTTTAAACCAAGGCGGTTGTTTAAAAAACTCAGATCCGTTCCCAGTTCAAAAGTGGTTGTATATTCAGGTTTCAGCGTTGCAATACCGCCCCGGTTGTCGAGCGTCCATTGAATAACGCCACCGATTGGTCCGACGGGATTATTGGGATCGCTCGACATGGGAATATAAACCGTACTCGTGCTATAAGGCGCGGCATCCTTACCAATGCCCGCGAGGGACGTTCTTAATTTACCGTAGGTAAACCAGGAAGGCAGATTTTTAAAATGCTGGGTGAAAATATAACCCAGACTCGCGGAACTGTAAAAGAAAGACCGGTTACTTTCTTCCAGCGTTGAAGTCCAGTCGTTTCTTCCGGTAATGGACAGATAGAGAATCTGGTCGTAATTCAGGGCCAGTTCACCATACAATCCAACGATCCGATACTGCGTTAAGGAGCTGGTTGCGGTTATTTTCTTTGCGTTACTCAGGTTGAACAGATTATAAACATCCAGTGTATCGCCCTTTGTACTGGTTGTTTCTGTTTGCTGATCGAGCACGTCATTTCCTACGCGCAGGGTTGTTTGAAATTTTCCCCAGGTGTGGTCAAAAGTGAGTAACAGGTTGGAATTGACAGATCGGTTGTTGATATTGAATTTGCGTACAAAACCATATCCGTTATCCTCGTCGACGGTTTCATCCGGTAAACCCTGCGGACCCGGCGCTGTGGCCGTGCGGTTATCAGAAAACTGATCCACGCCAAACCGGTAAGTAGCAGCAAACCAGCTGACGGGTTTGTAGGTTGCAAATCCGCTGGCGATCGTATGATACACGTCGGAAATAAACTGATTGGTCCGGGCTTTGTACCAGGCATTTCCATTACCGGATGGATTGTCTTTTACAGTACCATCGGGTTTCAGATAATCACGCACATCCGAACGCGGTGCCCAGTATGTCATTTCCTCATTGAAGCGATCCGCGTCATAAAAATTTCCATTGGTATGGGTGAACAATACATCGGCACCCGCATTTAACTGGTCACTGAAAACCCAGCGGCCACTTAACCGGGCTGAAAGATTTTTGTAATAGGTAAACGGAAGTATTCCGTTCTGATCGAAATAGGAAACGGATCCTGAAAGAGTCGCCTTATCATTTCCACCCTGCACAGATAACGTGTTTCTGAACTGATTGCCCGTTACATAGGCATGTTCATACTGATCGAATAGTTTGTCTACATGCGAGGGATCGATGGCCCGTGCATCTTTCACCGTAGGTCCCCAGCTGGGCCAGAAGCTGGCAGAATCATACACACCACCAAAACCCTGCGTATAGGTACTCTGTACTTCCGGAAATTTATCTCCCTTATCGATGCTGTAACTGGCGGAATAGTTCACAACCAGTTTACCTGATTTTGCATATTTGGTAGTGATAACGATTACGCCATTGGCACCACGTAATCCGTAGAGCGCCGTGGCGGCGCCGCCTCTCAAAATGTTTACACTTTCAATATCCTCGGGGTTGATATCAGAAACGCGATTGGCCATTTGCACGCCGCGGGCGCCTTCCGTTCCCAGCGTCATCGTAGACGAGCCATTATCTACGGGGATACCATCCACCACATACAACGGCTCATTGGATTTTCCGGGGTTCAGGGAATTCACTCCGCGTATCACTACACTCACTCCCTGGCCGGGTCCGCCGCCCGCACTGGAGATGGTGAGCCCTGCCACCCTGCCCTGCAGGGAATTCAAAAAATTATTCTGGTGTGCTTCCGTAATTTCCTTTCCGCTAACCTCCTGGGATGAGTAACCAAGACTTCTCACCGACCGGTTAATGCCCAGGGCTGTTACCACCACATCATTCAGGGTGTTGGTAGCTATTTTTAACAGGAAGACAACTTCGGTATTACTGTTATCGGCGACAACCACGGTTTGCACTTCTGTATTATATCCGACAGCCGTTGCCCGAACCTGATAGGTTCCCGGCTTCAGGCCCGTCATTGTAAATTCGCCGGATGTGTTGGCCGCTGCGCCTTTGGTTAATCCGACAACCGAAACCGAAGCGCCTGCAACCGGTTCGCCTTTTTCATTGGTTACCTTCCCATGAATACCTGCCTCAACAGAAAGGTCCGTGTAAATGCCTTCACCCCGCTGGGGAGAGTCATTAGGTAAACCCGTTTTCTTTATGATAATATTATTATCCATTTGCTGATAGGCAAGATCAGTACCGGTCAGCAGGATCCTGAGCAGCTTGTCAACAGAGATATGTGGTGAACTGAAATTCAGATCCGCATAGCTCACTACATCATTGGTTTTAAATGTGAAGAAAAAATGAGTTTGCGATTCAATTTTTCTGAAGGCCTCCTTCAGGCTTGAATGCTTTATCTCAAATGCAATCACCGTCTTGCTGAGATCCTGCGTCGGGCCCTTGGCCAATGATATCATAGTGCTGAATACCAGCAACAAGGCAGTCGCAGAATATCTCATACAGTTCGGATGAATGATATACTTCATACAATAACTTTTTGCGATTAGTGAATGATATAGGTTCCGTTTTGTTCAGTTAATTGTGTGTCGGTTAATTTACAAAGGATTTCCAATGCCTCTCCGATCCCCAGTTCCCTGCGGAAGCTGGTGGATACGTGGAGCGCCAGCATTTTTTCATCCGCCACCTTAATCTTTACATCGTACACTCGTTGCAGGTCAGCCAGGATATCGCCAAGCTGTTCGTCGTCGTAGATCATATTGCCCTGCTGCCAGGCCGCCACGGAATGGGTGCTGACTATTTTTTCTGATCCCGTGATTCCCTGCTGGTTTACTTTTACTTCCTGGCCTTTTATCAGCGTGGCGATGAGCTGATCGCCGCGACTCACTTTTACTTTCCCGCGACTCACCGAAACAACCATATTTGAGCGGTCGGCATATGCATTTATATTGAATGCGGTTCCCAGAACGGTTGTCAGAATTTCACCTGTATGAATAATAAAAGGATGTTCTGCCGCATGTTTTACATCGAAATAAGCTTCCCCGATCAACGTTACTTCGCGTGTGGTTTTATCAAAATGTTCCGGATATTCGAGTGTGCTTCCTGAATTCAGCCAGACCTGGGTACTATCCGGAAGCAAAATATATTTATAGTCGCCTCTCTCGGTGCGGGTCGTTTTCATCTTTGCCAGTAAATCGCCATGTATCCGGCCGGACCGCATATTTACAAATACCAGCCAGCTCAGCGTTGCAATCACCAATGAGCAGGCCATCAGGGTCAGCGCCCGGCGTTTTACCGGCTTCTGTCTTTTTTCAGGTGGTGCAAAAGGATTGGGAATACCCCGGGTTACCAGGTCGCCCGACATATTTACATAAGAATCCGAAGCCATCATAATGGATTCGTAGGTCTCCTGCAAAATGAGCCGCAGCGGTTCATCCTGTTCCGATATCCGGATACAGTGAAAAAATTCGTCGAGCTCCTCTGCAGTACAGGTGCTGGCCAGATACTTTCTGAATAAAAATTTGATTCTTTGTTCCATACGCTTCGTATCGCTATTCTATATAGACGAAGCTGCGGGGAGAGGTTCCTATCCGGGTGAAAACTTTTTTTAAAAAATATTGAAGTTCTTAAACAAGGCACGCAGGCTTTGGAGCGCATGCGAAATCTGATTCTTCACGGTATGCCTGGAGATTTTCAGTTCTTCTGCTATCTGATTGTAGTTCAGCAATTGCTCACGGTTCATGCGATATATTAATTGCCGCTGGGCCGGAAGGTTTTCAATGCCCCGGGAGATCATTTTTTCTGATTCCCTGGCTGTGAGATTGAGTTCGGTTTCATTGGTAAAATCCTGGATCCGGCTCCAGGTCTTCTGCATCAGTTTTTTGTCAGCAGCCGTCTTTCGTAAGAAGTCGATGAGTTTATTCTCTGTGACCCGGTATAACCAGCCATTGATATTGTCAATCTTATGAAACTGATCACGCTGTTCCCATAATTTAAGGAACACATCCTGTACCACGTCTTTGGCCAGTTGTTCGCATTTGGTAACCCTGAAAGCCAGGGTTCTCAGTGCCTGCTCCTGTTCTTTAATAAGGCGGGCAAATTCGTTTTCAAATTCATTCCCGTTGGGGGCAATGCTCATGTAGCCACTCGTTTTGGTAATTACAAATTAATTAAAAAACAAACACGGCAGTTAATTTTCTGTTATTTAAATGATTTGCATATCTATTGCGTTTGTAAAGAGTCTTCTAGGCTTAAGGCGTAACCGCCTATGCCGAAGCTTCGGCGGTCGTGACCGCCTACGCTGAAGCTCCGGCGGTCGAAGGGCGTAAGGCTGAAGGTTTCAATTCGATGCTTCCACAGGAGACGGCTCAAAATATTGCCCGGCATCTTTTAATACCAAGACTATTGTTATTAAATTGAATAAAATAAAACTTAAACTTGGTATGGCCGCAATGGCCGCGAGGTTTCCGATTTGCGACGATGAGGGTACCAGTATGATCGTTGCGATTGTAATCAGTGACACGGTACTACCTAAAAAGTAATAGACTGGCATGTTAAAAATCCGCGCCAGCGGAATAAAATGAATTGCGCAGATCAGGATTTCCACCGGTACAACGTACTCGATGAGATGAAGCCATAGTAAAATCAGGGGAGCAATGTTGAACGCCGCAATTTCAAGAATCAATACGAGATAAAATTTTTTACGAACGGCCCGTCGCCTGTGCTCGTCCACAAATTTTTCCAATGGCATTCTTTGTGCACGCCTTAGAAGATGGATACTCCAGTAAAATAGAATAGCCGCAAGAGCAATAATAATAATTGAAATACCTAAAGTGAAATAACCGGAGAGCTTCGCAAAATACAAATTGTAAAATTCAAATAACAACGTTACAGAGATCATCCAGATCATTCCACCCGCGCGCCAGATTTGCGCAGTTCTTCTGAAGTGCTCACTATTTATTCTCATCTTTTTAAAATTAAATCACGGGTTCCTTCATAAGCTACATATAGTTCTGAGAATAAACATGTAAAACCGCTTATTACTGTGTTAAGAATCCCCTGCCTGGACATATTATATTAAATGGACCTGTTCCAGGGAATGTTGTCAGGTCTTCTCTATTTTCGAAGAACCCTTCGCATGGCGGAAACGGTCAGTGGAATAACCGGTAACAGAATTACCCATTCCGGGATCTTACATACTGCAGAGAAATAGCCAGTAATCAGAAAACCCGTCCAGAGTATAATTCGAATAATCGCCGAATTTTGAAAACTAAACATATAGGAATTACGAAAATTACTAAATCCCGGATCTCAGTGATTGCTTAATTCTATTCTCCAGCTCGTCCAGGAACGGTTGCTGACCGCTGAGAATCTTCTCCTTTGCCTCAACGAATCCAAACCAGGCGGCCCGGTCCATTTCCGGAAACCGCTGCATTTTTCCGGAGGAAGGCGGCCATTCCATTTCAAACAAATTACTTTTTAAACCGGACGGATCAAAGTCCTGCCCGAGTGCCCAGGCGTGTACTATCTTGTTATTTTTTTGCTTTACCGGCCGTAATTCTATCAGGTCTCCATTCACTCTTATTCCTGACTCTTCCTCTAATTCCCGGATGGCACAAGCGAGCAGGTCCTCATTCTCCCCTGCCTCGCCTTTTGCAATCGACCAGACTCCCATGTCCTTTTTTGCCCAGTAGGGACCGCCCGGATGAAATAGCAGAACTTCCGGAGCACCGGAGATAAAACGGTATAACAATATGCCTGCGCTGATCTTTGGCATCCTGATTATTTTGGAAATTACGGGGATTCTGTCAGGTTCTCTCCTGAATGTCTGTCAGTTCATCTTCCATTTCCTTTTTAATCGCATGGTCCTCGTGTACCTCGTCGATCGAATGAGACTCCTGGAGGGTATCCTGTTTTTTGGCAAAATCGCTGAGCCTGGAATAATATTTAGAAATTACTTTCAGTTCTTCCTCAGTCATGCCCTCCACATTTACGAGCCGGTTACTGGCCGTATTGTTCGATGCGACCAGTTCATTTAGCTTAAGCTGAATAGAAAGTGAGTCTTTATTCTGCGCCTTTAAAATCAGGAAAACCATTAAAATAGTCACTGCACTGGAAAAAGTACTGATGATCATCTCCCATTTTTCAGAAAAATCGAAAAAAAAGCCTGATATCCCCCATCCAAGGATTAAAATAAAAATAATAAAAACGGTTGTTGTACGACCGGCAAGCTGCACGATGGAAGATGAGAGTTCTTCTATGGAGCGGGAAAAAGAAGACTTTGGGGCCATAAATAAGACAGGCAATTGCCGTGCCTTTGATTCTTTAGTCCTTTAACAGTGGCTCCCGGCAGCCGTATGGCACCGGCTGGCGCGATTTTCCCAGATATAAACTATGAATTCCACCTGCGTACAATGGCTTATCAAATTCAAAAATATGAAAGCGGTATTTGCTTTTTTAATAGCGGTAGCAGCCGGGTGTTCGGATCAACAGAATGATAACCCTGAAAAAGTGCATCGCTCCCATGCACAGGCATCGCTTGAAAACCTGGTGGACAGTTTTAAAACCGAATACAACGCTGCTTCGTCACAAACCGGAAAAGAAGAAATAACATCCCGGTTCAGGAAGAAAATTGATAATTTTTTATCAACCCATTACTTAAACCACATGCGCGTTCATGTAGATTCCGTAGTTACCGATCGCCTGACAATCTTCACCCGGTTCCACACGAAGGATAACCTGATATTCCGGTCTTCGATGGAATTCAGGAAACCCATGCCTCCCAAAGAGGCCGACCTCTACCGGTTCATGCAAGGTTTGAAAACGAATAAAGACACGAGTATCGATTTTGGATATGCGGGAAAATACGAATTGAATTCCCCCGGCGAAGCATCGCAACCTGCACTAATCATTTGGGCATTTCCACAGTCCTATCAGGTTCATGGTCATCGGTAGAAACTGAATGTTTATAATGTTCAACAAATCTTGAAAAATCTCTTTCATTATACCCAAATCCAAGCTGATTCCCGATGTTAAAGTATCGAATTTCCCCGCTTTTAAATCCAATAACGAATAGACCGTTCATCATCATGTGTGAAAATCTATAAACGAAAAATGTGTCCTGTATATCACTCCAGTTAAATATTTCATCATTTATAGTTATGCTCGTTGTAGTAAATTTTATAGGTGAATTGAGCCTTTTAAGAGTGAGATTTTTGTAACCTACATATGGAAATAACAGGAAAAGAAAACACAAAAATACAATTCCTAAAATATTGGCGTTAGCACTTTTAATTTCTCTGATAATAATATATGACACAGGAATCAAAAAAATGCAGGTCACAGTTAGCCATAGAAATAAGTCAAGTTTTATATTCCGATAAATGATAAGCGGCTTTTCATCCAAAGGGGCTTTAAACTTCGC
>Ga0206904_1213_pt1 | contig 12995 bp, 5 predicted proteins | sample Alteio_BWOrgHeat_42_FD_152981 | JGI IMG/M metagenome (GOLD analysis project Ga0206904, IMG submission 152981) | Enriched cells from forest soil in Barre Woods Harvard Forest LTER site, Petersham, Massachusetts, United States -... | ecosystem: Environmental > Terrestrial > Soil > Temperate forest > O...
CTTATTTCAGCAGACTCCCCCATTCTGATCTATACAAACCATCTCCCGATCATACCGATCGATGCGCTTTATGTAAATCCGTTTTGCCGGCTGGTAAAAAAATATAATTACTGAATGATATTACCGGGTGCCTTTCCGGCTACCGTACCATTTACACCTGATTGCGGTCTGACAAAACGATTGCTCACGGAATCATAGACCATGAGGTAAGGATTGGAATTCCCTTCTTTGTCGAAAATACTTTCCCAGGTGTTCAGTGGTTCCCAGATGCAGGTACCCTTGCCCCTTCCGCCGGTAACCGTAAAGGCAATTTCATTTACGGCTTCCTTATGTTGAGAGTATTCCACCACGATAATGTCTTTCCGGTATGTAATAGCCAGGTTATTGATATTATATTTTAAATCGGCGAGTGTACCATGCCATTTCGGATAATAGGATAATCCAATCACGTCGAAAGGAACATTTCTTTTGATCAGGTTGTCCAGGAAAAAATGCGATTCATCATTCTGACCTCCCAATGCGATATGGATCATCACGGCGGCATCCGGCGCTACTTCACGCACGGCCTGTATTCCGACATATACCAGCTGGGCCAGGCTGTCAAAACTTCTGACATGCCCCTCGGGCCAGATCATGCCGTGATTGATCTCATTGCCTACCTGCACCATATCCGGCGGGGTGCCCTGGCTTTTCAGCGCTAGCAAAACTTCTTTCGTATAATCGTACACAGAATCCTGCAGTTGCTGAAAATTCTTTCCTTCCCAGGATTTTGGTTTGAATTGTTTTCCGGGGTCTGCCCAGTAATCGCTGTAGTGAAAATCCAGCAGGAATTTCATGCCGGCTGCTTTTATTCGTTTTGCCATGACCTTCGTATGGGCCAGATCACAAAATCCCTTGCCGGGTGAATATCCGCTGTCTTTCTGCGGATCCTTGAATATGCGCAGGCGTATATAGTTGAATCCATGATCTTTTAATATTTCGAATACATCTTTCTGATTTCCCTTATCGGAGAATTTTACTCCGCGCGCTTCCAGCTCGGGCAAAAAAGAAATATCCGCGCCCAGCATTTTGCTGATGAGTTTGGGATGACCATTTAGAATGGCCGGCGACGGAGTGGCGTGCTGATTATTTTTTTCCAACTGATGAACCAACTGCACCGGCCGCTGCTGTACAGTATAAATATCCGTAGACCCGCTTCTTAATCCGTCCGCCTTTGCTTCGAATTTTATCAAAGAATTACTAAAGCCCGACTGCACGATCACCTGGCATTTACCATTGAATAAATGTCTCTGCCAAAGACTGTCCACACATTTATCCGGTTCATGACTGCTGGGATCTCCGTTCCCGACGCCGATCAGTTTAAGATCGCCGTTAACGAAAAAACGAATCAGGTCAGACGCATCCGGTACATCCCGACCCTGCCGGTCAACGACACTGATATTGATCACGGTGGCGTCCTTGCCATCTGCCGTCATGGTGGTTTTGTAAGGAGTCACCACCACTTCGTAAGGCTCTCCGGTTGTTTCCACTTTGGCGCGGATCATTCTTCCTTTTTTAAATCCCAGGGCCTCCAGTGTTCCGGGCTCATATTTCACGTCCCATTCCAGGTGGCGGTTGCGGGGCATGATCTTCCGGCCGAGACTCCGGCCATTCAAAAAAAGTTCAACTGAATCAGCATTCGTATTTATCCAAACCGGAACGGTGGCGCTGTCTTTGCCCTTCCGGTTCCAGTCGGGAGAGATATGCAGTACATCTTCGTCGGTCCACCAGGACTGATAGTAGTAATAAATATTTTTTGGAAAACCACACATATCCATGACGCCAAAATTCGAATTGATATTTGGCCATTTATCCGGAGTCGGTTCACCGCGATAGTCAAAGCCGGACCAAACGAATCCACCGATCCACCAGGGGCGTGTGGCGGCGAGCGTCCACCAGGCTTCTGCCGTAGTTGCCCACCAGGGAGCATTCAGGTCTTCATCCGGCAAATAACCCTTTACACTGTCCCTGGTATAGATTCCCCGCGTCGTTACCGTACTGCCCATCTCCGTTCCGAGTATGGGCTGGCCCGGATGGGCTTCATGATAGGGATCCACTCCGAAGATGCGATAGTTAAATCCACGAACCGGGATCACTTCATTCACCCCGTTGTAAATATTTGCCAGGTCCGCTCCATAGGTGCATATCCTGGTCGGGTCCAGCAATTTTTGTTTTTCTATAAATGTTGTGGCGATCCGGCGCCCCACTGAACTGGTTTGCTCAAAACCTTCTTCATTGCCGATGCACCATAAGAATACCGAGGCCCGGTTACGGTCGCGGAGAATCAGGCGTTCAAACTGATTCAAATATTCCGGACTGCTGTTTAATAACCGGTTCTCGTCCAGCACAAGCATGCCGAGACTGTCGCAGGCATCCAGCAATTCCGGGGACGGCGGATTATGACTTGTGCGGTACGCATTCGCCCCCATTTCCTTTAATAAGCGGACGCGATAATATTGCAAGTTGTCCGGAATGGCCGTTCCAACGGCGGCATGATCCTGATGCGCATTGACTCCTTTGAGTTTGGTGTAATTCCCATTCACATAAAGCCCGCTTGAATCAATGCGAATCGTCCGGATCCCAAACCGTAATTTTTCTGAATCTACCGGAGGTTCTGCTTTTACACTATTGCCGGTTTTTACAGGTGAGATCTCTACGATCGCCCGGTACAAATATGGATTGTCGGGCGACCAGAGAACGGGTTGCGGAACGATTATTTTCTGGCTGATTGTTTTTGTTTCATTCCTGTTTAACGACAATGGCCGGGCTTCACTTTGCGCGACGATCTTTCCGTACCGGTCGGTAATATAACTGGTCAGCATTCCTTTCGATAATGAAGGGTTTTCATTAATGATCCGGGTTTCTATATTCACGGTGGCAGAACCGGAACCTACTGTGCTGCTGAGAAAAATGCCGTCGTCGGCAATATGTAAATTATTCATACAGTTCAGCCACACATGACGGTAAATGCCCGCCCCTTCATAATACCATCCTTCGTATTGCGAAGCATCCACGCGCACGACGAGTACGTTCTCCTTATCGAAACTGATATAATTACTGATATCATAGGATACACCGCAATAGCCGCTGGCATTGGTGCCCAGGTAAAATCCATTGACCCAGATCTTACTGTCCCGGTAAATTCCATCGAACTGAATTACGAAACGCTGACCTGAATCGGCTTTTGCGATCTTAAAATGTTTACGGTACCATCCGATGCTGTTTTGCGGATACAATGATCCCACCGGTTTGTAGCCATGTGACATGACTTCTAAACTGGATGAATTTTCAAATGGAAGTTCCACGGCCCAGTCATGAGGTAACTGCAGGGAACGCCAGGAGCTGTCGTTAAAATTTACCGCAATGGCCGTTTCGCCGGTCTTCCCTGATTTTGAAAAAATAGTCGTTGTGGAATAATTAAAATCCTGCGCGGGGTCCGTGGCATGGCCCAGATGAAATTTCCAGTCCTCATCAAAATTGATATGCTGGCGGGATGCAGCCATTAATCCGGACTGCGGAGCCTGCGCCCATACATGTGTACACTCATATGAGAAGAGGAACAACACAATAAAAAACCGGCGGAGAATATTCTTCGTAAAATATTTCAATCGTTTCAATTTATTAATTGGAAAATGCATTCATCGCTACCGTTGGTTTACCGGTATTATCGAAAGCTCCCAGATTATATCCCTGCCAGCTATTATAGGATTCGGGTTCCCAGTAGAAAACCCCCAATCCATTATGGGCCGGTATGGATTTTGTTTTTTTAATCAGATCGGTGAGAAAGGACTGGCAGGCGGCGGCCTGATCAGCAGGCATGCCCACTTCACAGATCATCACAGATTTATTGTATCTCGAGATCATATCGTTCATATTTGCCAGGCAGGAATCATTATAAGATTGCCAGTTCGATACGGAAGGATAGAGTGACATCCCGATGATATCCCAATTTGCACCATTCGATTTTAATCCGTCGAATATCCAGCGGAACAAACCATTATCGTATCCATTTGAAATATGCACGATCACTTTAATGGAATCATTTATTTGTTTAACGGCTTTATATCCCGCATTCACCAGTGCAGCAAAATTGGCCATATTAACGGAGGCTTTACCATCGGGCCAGAGCATGCCATCATTCGTCTCGTTTCCAATCTGCACCCAGCTGGGTACCACGCCGGCTGATTTCAATGTGTCCAGAACAGACAGGGTATAGGAATTAACTGTGGCGGTCAGTGTAGGAAAATCGTACGCGGTCCATGCGGCGGGTTTGGTTTGTTTGCCCGGATCGGCCCAGCTGTCACTGTAATGAAAATCAATTAATATCCTTAGACCGAGTTTTTTTGCCCTCAATGCTTTCGCTACCAGATCTGCATTTCCGTTCCATCCACCTGCCGGGTTCACCCAAACGCGAAGCCGGATGGCATTGATCCCCAGACTTTGCATCAATTCCATACAATCCATCGGGGTTCCGGAGGCATTGTAAAATTTAATGCCGGATTGCTCCATCTGCGTCAGCCAGCTCAGGTCGGCTCCCCTGGCAATCAAAGAAGTGTCGCCAACGACCGGCGGTTTATCCGGTGCGGCGGTGCCATTCTTCTGACATGCCGATAAGAACAGCACAAATAAAAATGTGCATGTACGCTGAATAGTTTTCATTTGATAAGAGTAGGTCTATTTAACGGAATAACTATAATTGCCAGCGCCCTGACTCAGGTCGAGCGTTACGGTAAATACACCGGTCTTAGCTGCTATAATATTTCCGCCCCCGAATGCGAGATTTCCTTTGGAATCCAGTCCGAAACTCGAAGCCCAGCCCGGGTCTCCCACAAACTTAAAAGTGGAGCCGGCGGTCAGACTGACATTCGTAGCCGTCCACTGATTGGTCACAGTACTAAATGTCATCGGTGTTGCCGAAGTGCTCCAGGCATTAAAATCTCCCGCCACCGCCCAATTGGTCGGCGTGTATGATATTGTCAGCGCTTTCACATCGGCGGCCACTTTACAATACCCCGGTCCTCCAAAATAACAGTTACCCGCGGTGCTGCTCCCACTGATGGTGGTTCCGGTTCCTCCCCATCCATAATTGATTCCGTTCCAGCTGGGCAGTGTACATAATTTGAAACTATTGCCTGTATTCGGAAAGTTCACGTAGCCTTCGTAGTAGCTGTCGCTTTTTACGGAAGCCAGTGTCCATCCAGGCTGGTCAAGCTGCGTCCAGTTCGGAACCAGAAAATCGCCCGCCACATACAACTTTGGATAAATCAGGATTACCTGGTAAGGAGTGACAGTCATTCCCAGGTCACTGTAAATAGATGGAACCGTTGAAGTGGCACCGGTACTCTGATTGATATCCGATTTCAACCGGACGACGACCGGACTCGCGACCTCGAATGGAAGTCCCAACTGGTTCATGATTGTATTGAAATCCATTCCGAGAAAAGATTTTTCCAGACTGTTTGTAGGCATCGTCATTTTAATGGCATTTCCCCAGGCATTGGTACCACTTGTATCTGCGGGTGTATCGAAGATCATGGTATAGGTAGTGGCTGCCTGAAAACCATACGAGGGTGCCTGCCACTTAAAGTCGGTCACCGTCATTGAATCATTCGCGCTGGTTAATACTACGGTCGGCGCGGTGGTGGTGAATCCGGTAACGCTTTCAGGTGCATTCAATACTGCGTTGGTATCATTTTTTGTGCAACTGTTAATGATGCATGCCAGCCCGATGCTGAATAAAATTCCATGTTTACGTATTTGCATAAGTTTTATATTTTTTATCAACGTTAACAGCTCCGGTCAATAACCCGGATTTTGATGCAGGTTCGGATTGGATGTGAGATCGGTACTGGGCAACGGGAAAATATTATATTTATCCGCTACTGCCGTACCTGTTTCCACACCTCCTTTCCAGGCCCACAAATAAGCACTGGTCGTAAATTTCCCATAGCGGATCAGATCCGTGCGCCGGAAGGCTTCATAATATAATTCGCGTCCTCTTTCATCCAAAACAAAATCAGTCGTTAACTGACCCGCAGTAATATTACCCGATGCATCCCCGAATGCCCGCTGACGCAATAAATTAATATAGTTTAGTGCCGTAGCCGCGTCACCCCCCGAACCTCCTCTTAAAACAGCTTCCGCATAAATCAGATAGATTTCGCCGAGACGAAACAAAGGAAAATCAATATCCGAGAAATTTCCTGCTGCATCTGCATGCGGGGCCGGATCTCCGTTCCGGGTGAGGTTCCGGTATTTATAAGTTGAGAATCCATCCGTGCCAGTGTACAATTCTTTCATGTTCAGACTTTGTCCATTCTGATAGAACTGCGCGCGCTGATCGGTATTGCCGCTGTAATCCGGGAACAGATTCACAAAGTCCTGCGTGCAGCGCAGACCGCCCCAGGTTCCGTTGGTACCTGAAATGGTTCCGGGAATGGCGGCCGGCCCATGCACCAGGTACGTAGTGCCGCCGTATGTTTGTGTGAATGTGCCGTCGTAGTTGATGGTGAAAATAAATTCATCCGTATTTAAATTATCATCCGCGAGCACCAGCTCCGGATACTTGGGATGTAATGAATAGCCGGAAGCGATTACTTTATTACAATAGGTAATGGCATCGTCATACCGGGTTGTGCCTGTATAAATTCCCGCATTCAGATACAATCTCGCCAGTAAAGACCATGCAGCGGCCTGATCGGCACGACCATACTGGTTTTGCCTTGGAGCTACCAGACCGGAATCGAGTGATTTTAATTCCGATTCCACGTAATTAAAAAGATCCTTGCGCTGAATCTGTTTGGGGATAGATGTGGCTATCGGATCGTTTTCGGTTACGAATGGCGGATTGGCATAGAGATCCATGAGTACCCAGTACTGATAGGCCCGGAGAAATCGGGCCTCCGCGCGGTAATTTCGAATCGTATCTGCACTGGCGCCCGTGATTCCATGACCCGCAATATTCGCATCCGTTGACTGCCGGATGAAATCATTGCATAAGGCGATCTGGAAAAAAGAACGATAGTACAAACCGTCGATGATCGGATTTATGGAGGACCAGCTCATTTCGTGCAGGCCCTGTATGCCGGCATCGTTCTCCCAGGTCCAGGCCGCTTCGTCGGTCGTCAGTTCCTGAAGATTGAAATACATGCGCAGGAAATCAGAGTTTCCTTCGTCTGAAATGATCTGCGTGGAAATGTCCGGTTGACCCGTTCCGCCCTGATTACCGGTGAGGGCAAAGGAGCCATATACTTTGGCCAGGGCTGTCCGGTACCCGGTCGATGTGCTGTATACCTCTGAGGCAGTCACATCATTCGTTGGAATCAGATCGAGTTTCTTGGTACAGGATACCAGGCTCACTACTGCCATTCCGGCCCCCATTATGATTTTAAAATATTCTCTTTTCATATGTATTTATTCAATAGCTGTCGTTAATTAAAAACCAAGATTTAGTCCGAGTGCATAAACCCTTGGCCGTGGATACAGATTATTATCGATTCCTGGATTTCCGGCTGTCTGTGCGTTCGCGGCAATTTCCGGATCCAGACCCGTGTATTTCGTGATGACGAATACATTTTGAACAACGCCGGTGATCTGCAGGGTTAATTTGCTTTTTGAAATCTGTCCGAAATTGTACCCTATACTGAAATTGTCCATCCGGAGAAACGAAGAATTCTGAACATAATAGTCACTCAGCAGCTGCTGACTATTTCCGCCTTTGAACTGCGTAGTCAGGTAATTGCTGGATCCGTTATACAATACGGCATTGCCAAGGAACTGGTTCAGGTTTCCGGTCTGACTATATATATTATTATAATTATAGTTTCCAAAACTTGCCCGGAGTACAAAGCCCGCATTCCATTTTTTGTAATTCACATTGGTGCTGAAACCAAAGTATACGGTGGGATCTGCCGGATGTCCTTTATATAAGTCGCTTTGATTGATGATGCCATCGCCATTTTTGTCGGTAAATACGCCCTCGATCGGCATACCCGATTTATCATATACCTGCTGGTATAAATAAAAAGTATTCTTTGGAGTTCCAACAGCGTTGATGAATGCAAACTGACCACCGATACCGCCGGCTATATTTCCGCTTGGAAAACCGATATAACTGGTATCACCGGGCAAGACGGTGAGATTCGTGATATTATTTTTATTGTATGAAATATTAAAACCGACATCCCATGTCCAGTTTTTATCCCGGATGGGCTGCGCATTGATAGTGAATTCCACTCCTTTGTTCGTCATATTGCCCACGTTGGCAATAAAAAACGCCGAAAAATTACTGCCTGCCGGTTGCGGAATATTATTCAGGAGATCCGATGTTTTCTTCTGATAAAATTCCAGGCTACCGTTAATCCGGTTGTTCAGGAATCCAAAGTCAATACCAATATTCGTGGTTGCGGTCTGTTCCCATTTTAAAGAAGGATTATATCCGCCGGGGCGGTATCCCTGGTAGTATTCATTTCCAAATTGATAGGCCGCATTGGAATCACTCAATGCATAGGTAGCCTGGTAGGCATAGTTCGGAATTCCATCCTGCTGACCGGTTATGCCATAGCCGATACGAAGTCTCAGGCTGGATACCGTTTTACTGTCGCGCAGAAATTCTTCATCGTTGATATTCCAGGCAACGGCGGCAGAAGGAAAAAGTCCCCATTTTTCCTCCGGTCCGAAACGGGATGATCCGTCACGCCGCAAAGTGGCCGTTAATAAATAGCGGTCCTTATAAGAGTAATTCAGGCGTCCGAAATAAGAGATCAGAGTATGTTCGGGTTTATCGAAGGGAAAAGCGGGCGTTGAATTGGCCACTTTGGTTCCGTCAGCATAGAAAGTGGGATAATTATAAACGGTTGCCAGAAAGTCGTTATAAGAATAACCGGCGGTAACGTCGATCCGGCTGTTAATGGATTTAATATCTTTTACATAATTCAGATAAAACTCAAAGATTTTATTGTCGTTGGTCAGTTTGTACGGATTATTCTGACCTCCGGTTCCCCCGACGATATAATTGGAAGCCGCACTATCGGTGGTATAGGATTTCCCTTCCCCATTCGAATAATCATATCCTGCGTTCACGATGGCATGCAGATCAGGCAGGAAATGGAGTTGATAATCCAGCTGAATGTTACCAATGCTCCTGACCGGCGTGCTGGTATTATGTGTCTGTTCCAGTACACCCAGCGGATTCCTTACGACCAGGTTGCGCAGACCGGTCGGCGCTGTGGGATCGAGCCATTCGTAATATCCACCGAAGCGGGGACTGCCGGAATATACCGGCTGAGTGGGATCGAAACTAATCGCTGAACCGATGGCCGCTGTGTTTGCAAAGCGGGTGTTCTCCCAACTCCCCAGCACATTCAGATTCACTTTCAGGTGATTCTCAAAGAAACTCGGATTCATCGCCAGAGTTGCGGAGGTCCTGGTCAGGTTGTCGGTTTTCAAAACACCGTTCTGATTCTGATATCCGATGGATAACCGGTATGGGAGATTTTTAATACCCCCGCTGAAACTGATATTATTGGTTGTACCCAGGGCGGTCTGATAGATCTGATCCTGCCAGTCTGTATTGGAAGTTCCCAGCATGGCGATCTGGGCCGGAGTTCCTTTTGATTTTATGATATTGGTAAACTGGGCGGCCGTTAATACGTCCACTTTATTGGTTATGGTCCCAACCGAATTCAACGTATTGAAATTGACTCTGAAATCACCGCCACGTCCCTTTTTAGTAGTGATAATAATAACACCATTCGCCGCCCGGGTACCATAAATCGCCGAAGCGGATGCATCTTTTAATACCGTAAATGTTTCAATATCATTTGGATTAATAAAACTCAGCGGACTGCCTGCGCCCGGAATGGCACTGGTCTGGCCGGGCGTGATTTCATTGTCGATCGGAATTCCGTCTATTACGATCAGGGGATCATTGCTGGCGTTGAGGGAAGATCCGCCCCTGATACGTATAGTGCTTCCCGAACCCGGCTGACCACCATTTGAAACAACGGAAACACCGGCCACTTTACCAACAATGAGCTGATCCGGTGTAACTATAACGCCTTTCTGAAAGTCTTTTTCATTAACCGTAGATATGGAACCGGTCAGGTCTTTTTTCTTGGCCGTTCCATACCCGATCACTACAATGTCGTTCAGGTTCGTGTTTATGGGCGTTAAAGAAATGAATACGGTGCCGCCCTGAATGCTGGCCTCATGAATTCCGTAACCTATCATCGAAAACACCAGGATGTTCACTTCCGGAGCTACCTGGATCTTAAAGGTTCCATCATTGCCGGTGGTGGTACCGGCGACAGTCCCCTTCGCAATAACGCTTACTCCCTGAAGTGGTGAACCCGTGTTGACATCAGTCACTTTTCCGGTAATCGTCTTCTTTTGTGCAAAAATGGCTGAGCAGATGAATAAAAGGAAAAACAGGATCTTAATCCTGGCAGGCAATCGTTTTTTCATTTTCATTTTGTTTTGGTGTCTGAACCCGGGGATCAGATCTTTAAGCAGTAGGTACCCTGACAATGAAGCCACAAATTAGATCGATTCCGATTTTCAGACTTGTTCCAACGTACTTTTCTCTGGTTCTAACAGACTAAAACACCGGGCGGACATATTTTAACTGTATAAAACAACGGGTACTTTATACATTTGGCTAATATTCCTTTTTATCTGCTGCCTGCCATGGGAAAAAGTTTTCCACCATACCTTATTATATTATTGTCCGGACTTTTCTGCGGCGTCAGCAATCTGTCGGCCCAGTCGCCCAAACTCCGGTTTACCCATATATCCAATGAAGAAGGAATATCTAACAGTACAATTGAATGCATTTATCAGGACAGTCTCGGATTTATCTGGTTTGGCACCCGCGACGGACTCAACCGCTACGATGGTAATGAGATCGTAGTTTACCGGAATGATCCATCCGACAGTAACAGCCTGAGTGATAATTTTATCCGCTGCATTTATGAAGACCACCATCATCATCTCTGGGTGGGAACTACAAACGGACTTAACCGGCTCAACCGCGAGAAAGATAATTTTACCCGTTTTAAGCACAGGGATGAAGATCCGGCAAGCCTTAGCCTGAACCTGGTGACTTCTCTGGCAGAAGACCGGAATAATCATTTGTGGGTCGGAACTTTTGGCGGCGGGATCAATCTGTTCGATGAGAACAAGGGGGCATTCAAACATTTTGGCGCAGCTTCCGGGCAAGGAGCCGGCACCAATAAAAATATTACAGACAACCGGGTGAACGCTCTTTTTGAGGATCAGGCGGGTAAACTATGGATCGCCACTCAGAGTTGTCTCAATCTTTTCAATTCACGGGACAGCAGTTTCACGGCTTTCCGAAATGATCGTGCATTAACTAATCCCAGTGGAAATACGATAACCTGCATACAGGAGGACCGGCGGGGAAATCTATGGCTGGGTACAGAGGACGATGGCGTATTCTTATTCGATCCCATTCAAAACGGATTCACTCGTTTTGCGCATTCCGATAAGAATCCGGCAAGCCTGGGTAACAATATGATCAAGAGCCTGCTGGTTGATAAAAAAGGAAGACTCTGGGTAGGCTGCATCAATGGCGGTCTCAATCTGTTTGATCCCACTAAAAATATATTTTTTAATTACCAGAATGAACCGGGGAACAGTTCCAGTTTATCCCAACGGACTGTATCGGCACTCTGGGAAGACCACCAGGGAAACCTCTGGATCGGCACCCACCGGGGCGGAGTAAATGTATTTTCGCAGGCCATGGAAAAATTTAACCTGTACCGGCAGGAATCTGCCCAGTCCAGTCTGAGTTATAATGATGTCAGGGCGTTTTGTGAGGAAAATGGCGGGAATATCTGGATCGGAACGGATGGCGGCGGACTGGATTTGTTTTCCAGGGAAAAGCATATTTTCCAGCATTACCGTTATGATCCCTTTAATGATAAAAGTCTGGGCTCAGATGCGGTGCTGGATGTAATGCGGGACCGGGAAGGCCGGATATGGGTATCTACCTGGGGTGGCGGATTGAACCTGCTCGACAAAACGACCGGGCATTTTATCCGGTATCAAAACAATCCGAAAGACAGCAATTCCATCAGCTCGAATTTTGTACAGAAAACCTTTGAAGATTATGAAGGCCATATCTGGGTGGCTACTTATTACGGAGGCCTCAACATCTTCGATCCTAAAAAAAGAACTTTCACAGTCATTAAAGATCCATCCGGGAAATCCGTTCTCAGCGGAAAAAATATTGTGTCCATCCTGGAAGACATGGAAGGTCATATCTGGATCGGAACGGACGACGGCGGATTGAACTGTTATTATGAAACGACCCGTCATTTTACGCATTACTTTAATAATGAAGAAAAGATGCCCGATCTGCGGGTTCTGTTCACCGATAGTAAAAATCGTTTGTGGGTTGGTCAGAAGGGATTATATCTGTTTGACCCTGTCCGGAATCATTTTCACCTGTATACCGATAAGGCCGGCTTGTCAGTGGAATTTATCAAAGGCATTACGGAGGATGGGCAGGGTAATCTCTGGGTTGCCACTTCAAACGGAATAACCCGGTTTAACCCCGAGACGAATGTATTCAAGAAATTTAATACCGGGGATGGACTGCAGGGCCTGGAATATGAATCCAACGCATGCTTAAAGACCCGGGATGGTGAAATGTTCTTTGGCGGGATCAACGGCTTTAATACATTTTATCCGGGTAATATTAAAACCAATCCATTTATCCCGCCGGTATATATTACGGGTTTCCAGATTTTCAATCAAAAAATAAATCTGCGCGAAAAGGGATCACCTCTAAAAGAAGATATTACCCTCACAAAGGAAATCACCCTTAGTTATAAGCAGGCGAGTTTTTCATTCAATTTCGCTGCGCTCAATTTTACGATTCCGGAAAATAATGAATATGCCTACAAACTGGAAGGGTTGGACAAGGACTGGAA
>Ga0206904_1214_pt1 | contig 12865 bp, 11 predicted proteins | sample Alteio_BWOrgHeat_42_FD_152981 | JGI IMG/M metagenome (GOLD analysis project Ga0206904, IMG submission 152981) | Enriched cells from forest soil in Barre Woods Harvard Forest LTER site, Petersham, Massachusetts, United States -... | ecosystem: Environmental > Terrestrial > Soil > Temperate forest >...
GGAAAATTTTGTATGTAATTTAAATAAGTGCAAAGGCGCTTGTTGCCTTGAAGGAGATTCAGGTGCGCCGCTTGATGCCAGTGAATTGGACATACTGGATGAAATATATCCGAAAGTAAAACCGTTTATGAATGCCAAAGGGATTGCCACTATTGAAAAAGTTGGCACTTATGTAACGGACTTTGAAGGAGATTATACTACACCTTGTGTTGATGTAAATAAAGAATGTGCGTACGTAATATTTGAAAATGGCATAACCAAATGTGCTATTGAAAAAGCCTATGAACATGGGGCTATCAGTTGGAAAAAACCCATCTCATGCCATCTGTACCCTATCCGCATAACGAAATATCCTGAATTTGATGTATTGAACTATGACAGGTGGAGTATTTGCAGCCCTGCCTGCTCGTTTGGCAACGAACTTAAAGTAAGCGTTCATGAATTTTTAAAAGCCCCCCTTATCCGCAAATATGGCGAAGATTGGTATCAAGAATTAGAAGAGCGGGTTGCCGGGATATAATTAAGTCTCACCCCTTTAAATGTGCAACCACCTTTATATCCTTTACCTCTAAAACCTTTTTTTCATAACCAAACTGTGTAACATTTATCATTGCCAGACCCAGTTCGGCTAAAGTGCTTACAAAATTTGGAAACACAACCTTAAAAAATGGATACATCCATCTGAGGTATTTGTAATAAGGCAGTATATTTTTTAACCCCTTTGTTGGGTGCATATAACCCGGCCTGAAGTTAAAAACCTGTTTAAACTGAAGCTTCATCAAATCATTTTCGGTTTTCCCTTTTACTCTTGCCCACATTGAACTTCCTTTTTCGGTACTATCTGTACTTGCACCGGATACATAACAGAATGTCATATTGTTATGTATCCGGCTCAGAGTTTCTGCCACATGCATAGTGAGCGTATAGGTCAATTTATAATATTCAGGCTCTTTCATTCCAACTGATGACACACCCAGGCAAAAATAGCAGGCATCATAACCACTAAGCTGATCCTCAATAGTCGAAAGATCAAAAAAGTCCTGATGAACGACCTCCTTTAATTTAGGATGAACTACACCGCAGGGCTTTCTGCCGATTACTAAAACTACTTCAACCTTCGGATGCAGCAGGCACTCGTGTAAAACACCTTCGCCTACCATGCCGGTAGCGCCGGTAACAATAGCCCTTATCTTTTTGTCCATTTAATTATTTTTAATCATACCATATTACAAACTTCGCCTCAAACCCGTTGTAAACTCTTTGTTTACTGTCACCGGTAATCTGCCCGTCGGGTTTATTAGTTTAGTTATCACTTTCACTGCCGAGCGTTGCAGCTCATCTGTCATTTGGTAACAAGCCAGCAGGGCGCCGCATTTTTCAATTCCTGGCAAGTCGGCAATGGTGTAGGCATTTGCAAACACACTAATTACCGAGCGGTTGTGCGCTGCCAATTCTGCTATAAATTGTTTAACATCGTTACTATAGTCCAGTTTGCTCGCCGGGCGTGCACGGGTATCATTTATACTTACATACACCTGGTCGAATTGTTTTAAAGTCTCCAGCATAGTTTTTAATTCAGCAGGAGAAGTATTTTTATCTACTGTAAACCATGGGCTATTGCTGTACCACTTTCCCAATTCCTGTTGAAAAACTGTAGGTTTTGAAACCCCTACACTTACTATAGCTGTTTTTCTCAACGGGCTTAATCGTAATGAAGCTTCATTACCCTTTATAAGTGTTACCGCGGCATCGCTTAGCTGCTGCACCAGCGCCTTTGCTTCGGGCCGGTTAAGGTCTTCAGTTAAATTAGCAGTATTAGTTTCCTTATAATGGTTCAATCCTGCCCAGTATTTAGCTGCGAGTACTTTTTTAACACGTGAATCAAATTCGCTCATAGAGATCTTGTCTTTACGAATAGCCTTACGGATCAATTTTATTGCCCTGTCGGAGTTTTCCGATAGCTCTATAATATCATTACCCGCTAAAAATGCCCGCACATCAGCTTCACCTTTTGGGAAGTATTTTATTACAGCTTTCATCTCCATAGCGTCGGACACTACCAGGCCTTTAAACCTTAATGAATCTTTTAAAACTCCGGTGACAATCGGCCGGGACAAGGTAGACGGTAAATTTTTAGTACTATCCAAAGCAGGTATATCCATATGTGCGATCATTACACCGCTTATGCCCTCTTTTATTGCTTCGCGGAAGGGATATTCCTCCAGCGAGTCTAACCGCTGCCTTGTAAAGGGCAACAAGGGCAGATCGAGGTGCGAATCGACATTGGTATCCCCATGGCCGGGAAAATGCTTGGCGGTGGTTAAAAGGCCTGCATCCTGCATGCCTTTAAAATAAGCTATGCCCTTGGAGGCAACGTTATATTTATTATCGCCGAAAGACCTGTAATTGATAACCGGATTATTAGGATTATTATTGATATCCATATCAGGCCCGAGGTTCATCTGCATGCCGATACGTTTAAAATCGTAGGCAACCTGTTGTCCCATTTTATATATCAGTGAATTATCCTGGACGGCACCAAGCGTCATCTGGTAAGGGTAGGAGATAGTTGAATCCAGCCGCATACCAACGCCCCATTCGCCATCCATGGCAATAAGCAAAGGCACGCTGGCTAATTTCTGGTAACGGTTTATCAAATCGGCCTGTCGTACAGGTCCTCCCTGGAAAAATACCAGTCCGCCTACTTGCTCATCTTTAATCACAGTTGCAACAGAATCTTCATAAGCCTGCCCCAGATTAGTATGCGCCCGTACAAAAAACAGTTGTGCTATTTTTCTCTTCCGGTTCATCTTTTTAAAAACCGAATCGACCCAATGGTTTTGATGATTTAGCGATTTAATATAATCCTCCTTTTGCGCAAAAGCGCTTATTGTAAAAAGATTAACTATAATTATTAATGAGTATTTGTATACCGATTTAGTAGATAACATAGCCCAAATGTAGTTTAAATCTTATTTTCATTAGGTATAGTTTGTTTTTTAATCGCAATGCTATTGTCATGATCTCCGTATTCATACCATCAGCTGGCGCGGCACGTTATGATTGTTCATGGCATGATTTTTATTTGATGCCAGATAAAAAATGAAAGGCAGAATAAACCTTTTCATTATTTTTTAATCTATGAGTATATTAAAACAAAACACAATGAAAAAAATTCTCTCTTTAGCTATATGTCTGCTGATTGCAGGTTCAATAAGCGCACAAGGTTATTATTATGGTCATCGCCGTGCTGTAAGGCGCCCGGCACCACGTAGCCAATCGAATGATTTTTACCGTGTAAGGGTTGGCGTTGCTGGCGGCCTCAACATTGCTGATGCAGTTGATTCTTATAATAGCGATTACAGCACAGGTTCAATAGCTGCATTTCACGTAGGGCTTACCCTCGATGTTCCTATCGCTTATCCACTTTCTTTTGCTCCGGAAGTTTTGTACTCGCAAAAAGGCTATTCGGCACAAACTACCGATGGTAATTTTACCCAGCGCAGCAATTTTATTGATGTGCCTTTGTTAGCTAAATTCAGGCTATCGCCATTTGTTAATTTTGTAATAGGCCCGCAGGTATCATTCCCAATCTCAACCACAAATACTTATGATAATGGGTTTGATGTTACCGCTCGCGACCATTACAGCACCACTTCTGACAGAACTGTTGTTGATGGTGTTATTGGTATCGGATTTGACATTAACCCTAATGTTGAGCTGCGTGCAAGGTATACCATTGATTTTCAGCAAACTGATGATAATGCCTACTATGTACCAGGCTATCGTAACGAAGTATTTCAAATTGGCTTAGGCTTTAAGTTTCAATAAGTAAAACTTAAAAAAGAAGATGTTTAATGACAAAGCCGCTCCGGTAAACCGGGGCGGCTTTGTTGTTTTTGGGTTTTATCAAATATTTTCGTTTCAGCAATAATTAAAACAAGCAAATCAGCAAGACTTTTTGGGGCAAATTACACATAGAATTGTCAAACTAAAATTAAAATTGATTTGATATGTATCACTTATGTTACATTTTGCGTAATATCGAAAACTATATTTTGCTATGCCCAAAAATATTCATGTATTTGAAACAAGAGACGTTAATTACCTTAAACCTTATGTTGATAAGGCAAAGTCCTTGGGTTTTAATATTACTATAACCAATAATACCCAGCTAGAAAATAATCAGTTTTATAAAGAATTTATAAGTGTATACAAGCATTACAGTGTTAACCCGCCTGCGTTTGAAATTGCATGCTTTGCAAGATATTTTGCAATAGCATCAATTTTAAAAAATGACGAACCATTTTTATTAACGGATACTGATGTTTTTATAACAAAGTCGTTCAGGAATTTGCAGGGGCATGATTTTAAAGGCTCGTTTGTAGGCAGTGAAGGTTTTGACGAGAGGGGTTCTGAGGGGCAAATCGCCCCACATTGTACAGTTTGGAACAGGGAATTGCTTTTAGATTTTATTCATTACACCATCGATACTTATAAAAGAAATCAGGAAAGTGATTTCCTGGAAAGCTATTCTCAATCGCAGACAAAAAGACTGGGCCATACAGGTGTGTCCGATATGAATTTTATCTATCTGTGGATCCAGAGTAATAACATTCCTTATATTAATTCAAATTCAACCAAATTTGCATTTGGTATCGATCATAATATTTCTTCGCTAGTATGTGCTGATGATGAGTTTAAATCATTTACAAATAGAAAATACTTAAAAATAAAAGGCGATCGTATTACCTGTTTGTTGAAATCTGGTCAAGAGCAAAATATGGATCTGTTACATTTTCAAGGATTGTACAAGTCGATATTAAAGGATTTCTATGAAGGGAGATACACAAAATTCGGATATTTTACCTTGAAAAATGATTACAGGCGTAAACGGAATATCCGCAAAGCCAGAAGAAAAAGTGTTTAAATTAGTTTAATACTTGAAAGAAAGCGCCCTCCTATTATAAAGCCGCATTTTTAAACACAGATTTAAACCATCGTTTAACCTTTCCGTTAAAAGCATTTTGTTTGCGCCTTTTTTCCTCGATATTAAAGTCCCGGGTTAAAACGTATAAATCTGCTTGTTTTTCAGGGACAATAAACACTGGGTTGGTAATTTCATCAATTTCATGCAAAGGATTATTAGCATATACATTATCTAAATCTATTGTATGTGTTGCATTTGCACCAAAACCTATATTTGAAATAAGATTTTCATTGGGGATAATGACAAGCCCGTTATTAAAGAAATTAGCAAAATCTAATTGATATGCCCATGAATTAATTCTACCTGCTTTAACCTCCGTGAAAATATTAACCCAGGCATCAACTACTAAAGGATCATCAAAAATATTTCTTAGTTTTTCCCTAACCTCATCATTGCTATACTTGTTTAAATCCTTATCGTAATCATTCCAAACTCTTCTCCAGCTTGCCCAACCCCAAACATGCGTTCTGTTAGAAAAGTAATAAGTGTTATCGCCCCATTTTCTGGCTTGTTTAGGGTTAAATCCTGTAATATGCCTTATTCTTGTATCATCGCGATATTTCTCTAAAAGTGTATCGCAGAATTTAAAAAAACTATGTGCAGGTAAACAGTCATCTTCCAAAATAATCCCTTCTTCTTCATGTTTAAAAAACCATGATATTGCAGAAGATACTGCATCCTTGCAACCTGCATTGTTTTGCTTAAAAAGTGTTTTTAGCTCACAGTCCCAATCAACTTCCTCAATTATCGATCTCGCTTCCCTGCATTGTAATATATCATCGGTGTTATCGGGCCTTGGGGCATCAGCAGCAACATATAAACGAGCAGGTTTAGCAGCTCTTATTTGTTCAAAAACCCGCTGGGTTGTATCCGGTCTGTTAAATATAACAAATAGTACAGCCGACTTTGTTTGGTAAGGGGTATCAGTTACAGACATGCTTTATAAGTTTATTTAAACAACTCAAAGTTTAAAAGAATAGTTTTTATTTGGCGTAACAATCTGGATGCAAAGCGGTTTGAAAAAGAATTGTTACAAAAAAACTAAATGGCAATTAATCAGCTGTTTATGCTAAATGGATAAATACAATGATCAACTGTTTATAATTTACATAATTGTTGCCACTTCATACCGTTCTGTTTTAATACATTTGCAAGTATACATCAACCTATGGGACTTAATTTTATAAAAAGAATAGCACAAATACGCGACCTTCTCCATGTTGTTATAAAAAAAATTGATGATGATAAAGGCATCAAAGTAAATCAGTTTTTAGCTGATAATTTATTCAACAATCCGAAATACACTTTATCAAAGCGCCTCAATAAACACGAGTCCCAGGTGTTTTCGCAAAATGGAGAAGATGGTATTATCCAGGAAATATTTAACCGTATAGGATATACTAATAAATATTTTATTGAATTTGGTGTTGAAAACGGACTTGAAGGCAATTCGACTAATTTGCTTTACAAAGGCTGGAGCGGTTTGTGGATAGAGGGTAGTGACAAGTTTTGCCGGCAAATATCCGACCGCTTTAAAGACCTGATGGACGAAGGCCGTTTAAAAGTTCAAAATGAATTTATAAATGCCGAAAATATTCAATCGCTTTTTGACAAAGCAGGTGCGCCTAGCGAACCCGATTTGTTGTCAATCGATATTGATTATAATGATTACTATGTTTGGAAAGCAATAACAAAATATAAACCCCGTGTAGTTGTTATTGAATATAACTCAGTATTCAGACCTGATACCCATTTTGTAGTAAAATATAATGCAACCAGAATGTGGGACAAAACCAGCCATTTTGGAGCTTCTTTACTGGCATTAGAGCAATTGGGGAATGAAAAAGGCTATTGCCTTGTAGGATGCGTGTTTACCGGCAGCAATGCTTTCTTTGTACGCAAAGACCTGATAGCTGACCTGTTCGAATCGCCTTATACTGCAGAAAATCATTATGAACCTAATCGTGATTTCCTTTATTATAAGGCAGGTCACCCTAAAAATCATATACCTGATTGAGGATTAACTAATCACCATTAAATGTCTGCATGTCTATCAATCGCTTGTATAGGCCATTGTTTTCAATTAATTGCTGGTGATTGCCCTGTTCAACAATCTTACCTTCTTCCAGCACTATAATAATATCAGCATTTTGTATTGTGCTCAGGCGGTGCGCAATTATTAACGAGGTGCGGTTTTTCATCAGGTTGTTAAGTGCATCCTGTACTAGTTTTTCTGATTCTGTATCTAATGCAGATGTAGCTTCATCAAGCAGCATTAGCGGCGGATTGTTTAAAACCGCACGGGCAATACAAATCCGTTGTCTTTGTCCGCCTGAAAGTTTGGTGCCCCGATCGCCTATATTGGTTTCGTAGCCTTTTTCGGTTTCTATAATAAAGTTGTGCGCATTGGCAATCTTAGCTGCAGCTTTAACCTCATCGAGCGTTACATTTGTTTTACCAAAGGCTATATTATTAAAAATGGAATCGTTAAACAGGATCGATTCCTGGTTAACCACCCCAAGCAGTGCCCTTAAAGAATGAGCTGTAAAATCGTTTATGTTATGTCCGTCAATTAATATCTCGCCTTCTTGCGGTTCCATAAAATGCGGTAAGAGATCCATTAAAGTAGATTTCCCGCCACCCGACGGGCCTACAAGCGCAACAGTTTTTCCTTTCGGGATAACAAAGTTGATGTTGTTCAATATCTGCTTATCGCCATAAGCAAAAGACACATTTTTAAATTCTATACTGTTCTTAAACCCTTCGAGTTCTTTTGCGTCAGGTTTATCTTTTATTACCGGCCTTTCATCAATAAGTGCAAGCACACGTTCGCCTGCTGCAATTCCGGAATGTATGTTGCTGAATGAGTCGGAAATAGCTTTAGCAGGACGCATCAATTGTGAAAAAATAGCGATATAAGCTATAAACTGACCGCCGCTTAAATCTGATCGTTTATTCAAGATTAAATAACCGCCATATAGCACGATACATGAAATCATGATAATTGCCAAAGTTTCAGAAACCGGAGAAGCAGATTGCTGGCGTTTGGCCATGGAGCGTAAAATCTTGGAATAGCGCGTATTCTCATCATTAAAACGCTTTTTAATAAATGCAGTGGCATTAAATGCTTTTATGATGCGAATGCCCTGCAATGACTCATCTAGGTAGCTGATCATGTTGCCATAAGTTTGCTGGGCAGCTACAGCCTGAGCTTTTAGCTTTTTTACAATTTTTGAAATTATAAAAGCAGATACAGGCACCACTAAAAGAGACCCTAATGTTAAACTGACCGAAATTTTAAAAAGTAATACCAGGAAAACTATCATTTGTGCAGGCTCCTTAAAAATAACCTGTAAGGTGGCAGTAACCGAAAATTGTACTACCTGCACGTCTGATGCTATTTTGGAGATAATATCGCCCTTGCGCTGGTTATTAAAATAGCCTAAATGCATATCCATTACATTATTAAAAACGGAACGGCGCAGGTTTAATAAGGTATGTAAACGCAGGTTTTCCATAGTACGTGCCCCTAGGTAACGGAACAGGTTACCTAAAACCATAGTAATAATAATAACAGTACAGATAAATTTTAAAGCCCCCCAGGGTCCTTCTCTTTTTATAAACGCATTCATATAAAGCTGGAACCATCCGGTTATATCCATAAATCCAGGTTGTTTAACCACTGTAACAGTAGCAGTTTTACAGGTATCGCTTGTAAAAAGAGTGTTCATCAGCGGGATAAGCAATGGATAGATCATTGAGCTGAAAACAACATATAATAATGTAAATACGACGTATGGAATAGCAAACTTTTCAATTGGCTTCGCAAAGGACAGCAGCCGGAAATATGTCTTCATTAAAGAATTTATAAAGATGCAAAGCTAATAGTAATTAGTTAATTTATAGTATGCCGCCGGGTTGCCGCATTTTACTATTGCTGCAGCAGTGGCATAACTGTGTCCCAAACGCTATCTAAACTTACTTTACTAATACAAGGATAAGGTTCAGTTTCGGTGGTTTTAAATATGCAGTTCCAGTTACAGTAATAGCATTCCATTTTTTCGTAAACGCAAACCGGCCTATTTTCAAAATATTGAGAATATGGTGTAAATCGCTCAAAATGCCCGCCTCCAAGTATACAAACCGATTTTGTTTTTGTAGCAACAGCTATATGTACCGCGCTGGTTTCATTTGCAATTACTAAAGCAGCATTGCCAATAAGATCAGTTAATTGCGGAAGGGTTGATTTACCAATTAAATTGATGACGCTTTGCGGCGGCAAGTTGGCTGTTAAATAATCGCCGATAACCACTTCGCCGGTGCCGCCTGCAAGATAAACCTGTTGTGATGTGTGTTGTTTGATGAGCCTGATTAAAGCAAGAAATTTTTCTTTCTCCCATTCACGCTTAAAAACACCTGCGCCAGGGAAAATAATGATCCCGTTTTTCTCTGTGTTTTCAACCGGGATAGTTGTTGAGTTTAAAGGAATATTGCCGTTTAAAACACTTTCGAAAAAGAACTTTGCCCGCTCAAATTCGAAATGGATACTTGGAGGAAGCATTAGCAACCGGGTATAAAACCGGTCAGTTTGGGTTTTGTACTTTATGGCGATGCTTTCAGTATTACTTTCGAAACCAATAATTTGTTTTGCGGCAGTAAGTGCAGCCAAGCCATCCGTAATAAAAGTACGGGTATAAGCAGGTTGTAAAACCACTTCATAATTGTTTTTAAAAAGCCTGTATCCGATTTTGAAAGTTTTTAGCGGCGCTTCGTATAAGTCGTTCGGCTTTATAAATAAAAATTCATCAACAAAATTGCTGTCGTATTTCAAAGCTATATCCCGCCATAATATATTTCCGAGCAAAGCAATTTTATAACCTTTATAAGCGTCGGACAATCTTACAACTTCTAAAAAATTCCTGAAAAGAATATAATCGCCAATGGCATCAGTTTTTATAATCAGCAGCCTTTTTTGAGGTGAACGAAATCTGGCAAAAAAAACGGAACAGCAATGGAATCTTTAGCAAGATAAATCGTGTTATTCTGAATAAGTTCCTATTTTTAATGAGCATACAAAATTGTTTTTTGCAGATTATTTATTTTGTACGAATCGCTTAAACATCCCCCAGAAACCTATCGTACGGTTTAAATAACGGTAATAGCTGGCACGTTTCAAATACTTTTTAAAAAGCATATCCCTGTCCTTTTCAAATATTGGGTCTTTAGTATAGGATGAAAATCCGCCTTCGGGGAAACTGGCCACTAAGAAATCAACGTGTTCAAATTTAAACTGTTGGTCATGCCAGCAGCGCAGGTTTAAATGGTAATCGGCGTATACCTTGTATTGCAGATCGTATTTGTATTTTTCAAAAACAGCCTTCGGATAAAAAATAGCCTGGTGACAAATATTAAGCTTAGTTAAGTAGTAATCGTCGTAAACCTTAAAAAATGGATTGCCGTAAAATATCACATTACCATAATAAACAGTGTTTGGGTCTTTTAACATCGGCAGCATTTTTATAAAATCATCCTGTAAAGTATCGTCTGCACCTAAAAAAACAAACCACTGCCCGTTGCTGTAGTTTAATGCTTTATTCATAGCATCGTAAATGCCGTTATCGGGTTCGCTTAGCCAGTAATCAACTATCGCCTCGTTTTCCCTTAATACATTAATGGTACTGTCGTTGCTGTTACCATCAATTACAATAAATTCAATATCGTCTGTTTTATGGTCGCTAATACTTTTTATTAAATGAGGCAAAGTTTGGGCGGCATTATAAGTAACGCTTATAATGGTAACCAGTGGTTGTTTATTAATTATGCCGTTTATCCTTAAACCGCCCTGTTGCATAAATTTTTCTTTCTATTTTTTAATTGTCTTTTACATGAAAAGCTTTTTAGCCTTTGCACCCCAAACCCTGCTATAAATATAATTAAGCTTGCTGAGGTTGCTTTTTTTGCGGATATAAAAAATTGTTTCCCTGTATTTGTAAAGCAATCTGCTTAAACCAAAGGATAAATAACCATTCATCTTTTTTGTATAAGCATCGTAAATCTGCTTTACTAATTCCGGGTTTTTATTCTTTTCAAATGCAGCACAATGGCCCAGCCAGTTATATTCCCGTTCAACTTTTTGAATTGAATTAAATTTGTATGAATCTTTTTTTCGTTCAAGGCGCAAAATGTTGGTATCGCTTTTAGCGTGCTGCCTGTATTGTACCAGGCATTGTGGTATAAAATCAATACTACCGATGTTGGTTGCAACATAGGCCAGCCACCAGTCATGAAAATATCCCTTTTTAAGAGGCAACGCATCATTCAGCAATTCTCTCTTCATTAAAACAGAATGACCAGAAACACAATTAAAAAATAAAAAAACTTCAGGCTGGTCACCACGATAAAGATTTACGATATCCGACATTTTCTTATTCATGCTGCTGCCATCCTCGTGCACAAATTCCGAATCATGGTAAACAAACATGTTGTCTTTTAGAGCTTCAACCTGTAACTCTATTTTTTGCGGGTGCCAAAGATCATCCTGGTCGCATAAGGCTATCATCTCTCCAGAGCACAAAGTTACAGCACGTTCAAAATTTGTTGTAAAGCCTAAATTACTTTCGTTTTTATGGATGTTAAACTGAGGATATTTTGCAGCGTAATCAGATAAAATTGCAAAGGTTTCGTCGGTGGAACAATCGTCAACAACAACTATCTCCACAGGTTCATAGGTTTGATTAACCAGCGTATCCAGTTGCTGAGCTAAATATTTAGCCCCGTTATAAGTACATAATGCAATGGAAACTAATGGTCCCTTTTTCATTCAGTTGATCTTTATGCTGTTATAACACTTAAGGTTTAAAGCGTACCGTTTTTTTATTTTTTACAGATGACCTGATCTTTTTCACCACGTCAAAAATTGTTATGCAGCTTTCGTTATCATCCATCAGTTTTTTTATCTTCAGCTTATAGTCTTTAATGGTTTCCCTGTTTTTAAACAAACCCATATAACTTTTCCAAATCCATCCATGACCTATTAATAACTTTGGAAGCAGGTCGATAATTGTAATTTGAAAATACCAGGCTATTAATGCTAATCCGTTTAAATGGATAGCGTGGAGATAAAACCTGTTACGGAAATATACGCTTTTAACCCATTGCGCTGTTTCGTAATTTTTAGTGCTTGCCGAAACCTGGTGACGGCAAATGGCATTATGCTCATAATAGCACTTCCAATCCAGTTTCCAGGCGCGGATGCTCAACTCCATATCCTCGCAATAGAAAGGCGAGAAAAGTTCATAAAAGCCACCTATCTGTTTCAGCTTTGCAGCATTAATTAAAGCATTAGCGCCCGAGAGGTAAAAAGTAAGTAGCCTGTCGCTGTCTTTTTCGGTATAATAAAAATAATCTGTCTTTAATTTAAAGCCGTTAAACTTGGGGATCCGTGCTGCATCTTGAATATGGTCACCTTCCATGTCTATGATGCGCCCCATTACACCGAAAGTATCCCAATGCAAAAAATACTTCCATTGGTGTTCGAAATAATCGGGAGTGAGCTTTACATCCGAATTTAAAAGCAGTATCAACTCATGTTGTGCAGCTTCAATACCCCGGTTGCATGAATAAGAAAAACCCTTGTTTTCGGCATTGACAATAAGATTTACTTGTGGATATACTTCCCGGATAAAATCAACAGATTCATCTTTTGAGCAATCATCAACAATAATTATTTCGTGAACTGTTGCTGCATTTATAATAGCTTGCAAAGTATAAGGCAGGTATTCTTCCAGCAGCTTTCTGCCATTATAATTGGGAATAACTATCGAAACGCTTTTCCTTATCTCCACTATAGCTATTTAATAATTTCATAATTCCTGT
>Ga0206904_1215_pt1 | contig 12858 bp, 11 predicted proteins | sample Alteio_BWOrgHeat_42_FD_152981 | JGI IMG/M metagenome (GOLD analysis project Ga0206904, IMG submission 152981) | Enriched cells from forest soil in Barre Woods Harvard Forest LTER site, Petersham, Massachusetts, United States -... | ecosystem: Environmental > Terrestrial > Soil > Temperate forest >...
GCAGTTTCTTTTATTTGTGGTGCATTCCTATCGGCCTTCGCAGGCTTCTTGGGTATGCGTATTGCTACTAAAGCTAACGTACGCACTACACAGGCTGCGCGCACCAGCTTAGCCAAAGCATTAAAAGTGTCATTTACAGGTGGTACTGTTATGGGATGTAAACGGAGAAGGCATGGCAAAAGCATTGGATGTTTTAGCCGGATTTTCGTTAGGAGCTGAATCAATTGCCTTGTTTGCCCGTGTTGGTGGAGGTATTTATACCAAAGCTGCCGACGTTGGCGCCGACCTTGTAGGTAAAGTTGAAGCCGGTATCCCGGAAGATGATGTTCGTAACCCTGCAACTATTGCCGATAACGTAGGCGACAACGTAGGCGACGTAGCCGGTATGGGCGCCGATTTATTCGGATCGTACGTTGCTACTATGCTTGCTACAATGGTATTGGGTCGCGAAATTGTATCGAACGATAACTTTGGTGGTATAGCACCAATATTATTACCAATGGTAATTGCAGGTTTAGGCCTCATATTCTCCATTGTAGGCGCTGCATTTGTCCGCATAAAAAATGAAACTGACAGCGTACAAAAAGCATTAAATATAGGTAACTGGGCATCCATCATATTAACAGCAATTGCAACTTATTTTGTAGTGCAATGGATGCTGCCTGATAATAGTTTACACATGCTTCGCGATGAGATAAGTGGAGGTGGCTTAAAAGAAGGTACAATAGAGTTTACTAAAAATGGTGTTTTTGGCGCCATAGCAGTTGGGCTTGTAGTAGGTACATTAATGTCAATGATTACTGAATATTATACCGCAATGGGCAAGCGTCCGGTACTGAGCATTATCCGCCAGTCATCAACAGGGCACGCTACAAATATAATCGGTGGTTTAGCTGTGGGTATGGAATCAACAGTATTGCCAATTATTGTATTAGCTGCAGGTATTTATGGTTCTTATCACTTTGCAGGTTTATACGGGGTATCAATTGCAGCAGCAGGTATGATGGCGACTACTGCCATGCAGTTATCTATCGATGCTTTTGGTCCTATCGCTGATAATGCAGGTGGTATTGCTGAAATGAGCCGTTTACCGGAAGAAGTTCGTCACCGTACAGACAACCTTGATGCTGTTGGTAATACTACTGCTGCTACAGGTAAGGGTTTCGCCATTGCTTCGGCGGCGTTAACCTCATTAGCCTTGTTTGCAGCTTTTGTTGGCGTTGCAGGTATTGAGCATATTGATATTTATAAAGCTGATGTTTTGGCTGGCTTATTTATAGGCGGTATGATCCCATTCATCTTTTCGGCATTGGCAATATCGGCTGTAGGTCGTGCAGCTATGGCGATGGTAGAAGAAGTAAGACGCCAGTTTCGTGAAATTCCGGGTATTATGGAATACAAGGCAAAGCCGGAATACGAAAAGTGCGTAGCTATATCGACCAAAGCTTCTATCCGCGAAATGGTTGCTCCGGGATTGATCGCCCTGATCACACCAATTATCATTGGTTTTGCTTTTGGCCCTGAAGTTTTGGGTGGATTATTGGCAGGTGTAACCGTATCGGGTGTGCTTATGGGAATTTTCCAAAGCAATGCCGGTGGTGCATGGGACAACGCTAAAAAATCTTTTGAAAAAGGCGTTGAAATAAACGGCGAAATTTTTTACAAAAAATCTGAACCGCATAAAGCATCTGTAACAGGTGATACCGTAGGTGATCCGTTTAAAGATACTTCAGGCCCGTCAATGAACATCCTTATTAAGCTGATGTCAATTGTTTCGCTGGTTATTGCACCTCACTTACATAAAGAGGCACAACACAGCCCGCGTATACAAAAAAGAGTTGCAACAGCGCTCAATGATAACACACGTTATTAAGGCTGATAAAAAAGCTTAAATTAACTTTTAATAAACAAATAAGGGAAGCTGAAAGGCCTCCCTTATTTGTTTATTATTGTCTTATAACTCACTTAAAAAATTACCGTAATTGAACTCGTTTTCCACATTTTATTCTGAATTTTTTCCATCTTTCATTGTTACATTCCGCTCTTTATGTTTTCAATAAATTTAACTACGTTTGGAAAACTGATTTCAAGTCATTGTAAACTGATCTTATTATTTAAAATATGAAGTTATTTGTAAAAAAATCTCTGGAACAATTAATGGCCACGCCGGAGGAAGGACACTCAACCCTTAAACGGACGCTTGGCGCGGGTAATTTGATTGCCTTAGGTATTGGAGCTATTATTGGTGCGGGTCTTTTTGTAAGAACTGCAGCCGCTGCTGGCGCTCATGCCGGATCTGCTGTAACCATCTCTTTTATTATTGCAGCAGTTGGTTGCGCCTTTGCCGGCCTTTGCTATGCTGAGTTTGCTTCAATTATTCCTATAGCTGGTAGTGCGTATACTTATGCATATGCTACCATGGGCGAAATTGTTGCCTGGATAATTGGATGGGCCCTTATACTGGAATATGCACTTGGGGCAGCAACCGTGTCCATTAGCTGGAGTGAATATGCAAATAAACTTCTCGGGCAGCGAATACCGTTCGAATGGTGCCATTCTCCTTTAGAGAAAGCCATTGATGCTTCAGGCATTACTCACCAGGGTATTATCAACCTGCCTGCATTGTTTATATTGCTTTTATTATCATTACTATTGATCAAAGGCACACAGGAATCAGCTACAGTTAATGCAGTTATTGTATTTATAAAAGTTGCAATTGTGTTAGTGTTTATAGCTATCGGATGGCAATTTATCAACCCTATTCACCACACTCCTTATTTAATTCCTGAAAATGCCCCTGCAGCATTACTGCCGGATGGTACATCATACTCCTATAAGCCATTTTTTAATCACGGATGGGGCGGGGTGCTTACCGGCGCCGGTATAGTATTTTTTGCATTTATCGGTTTCGATGCTGTTTCTACAGCCGCCCAGGAAGCAAAGAATCCAAAGAGAGATATGCCGATTGGTATTTTAGGATCCCTGGTTGTTTGTACTATTCTGTATATCCTTTTCTCGTGGGTGCTAACAGGTGTAGCTCCTTATCAGGATTTTATGAAAGCTGGTAAAGAAGCTTCTGTTGCTTATGCTATCAGCCAGTATATGCACGGTTACGGATGGTTGTCAACACTGGTAACCATTGCGATATTAGCCGGGTTTTCATCGGTTATATTGGTAATGCTTTTAGGACAATCGAGGGTTTTCTATACTATGTCGACCGATGGTTTGTTGCCAAAAGTATTTTCTGATCTGCATCCAAAATTCCGTACCCCATATAAGAGCAATATGATCCTGTTCGTTTTTGTGGGCTTGTTTGCGGCGTTCCTGCCTTCGAGTATAGCGGGTGACCTTACATCCATAGGAACCTTGTTTGCATTCGTGCTGGTATGTATCGGGGTAATGCTCCTGCGCAAAACCAACCCTACAATGGTAAGACCGTTCAAAACACCGCTTGTTCCGCTAGTTCCTATATTGGGCATACTTATTTGTGCTGCAATGATAATCAGCTTACCTACTTCAACACAATTAAGCGCCCTGGTATGGATGATAATTGGCCTGCTAATTTACTTTAGCTACAGCAGGAAAAACAGTAAACTTGGATCAGCTGGTGACGCTTTGCCAACAGCTTCTGACTTTGAAAAATTATAGAACTTGTCTTTAAGCGGTATGCTTAAAATGCCAGTTCGTTGAAAAATATAACCATAACATTGAAAAGGTTCTGATTTATCAGAGCCTTTTTTGTTACCTTAACTTTTTATAGCAACCACTGTAAACCAATTAATGAAAGCCGATAAGAATCTCAGGATATTAGTATTTGTTTGTATTATTAATTCTCTTGGTTTTGGCATTATTGTTCCTGTGCTTTACCAGTATGGTAAAATTTTTGGTTTAACAGGTACCACCCTGGGCATATTAACAGCATCTTTTTCAATAGCTCAATTTTTTGCAACCCCGGTTTTGGGCTCGCTTTCTGATAAATGGGGGCGTAAACCGTTGTTGGTTATCAGCCTGGCAGGTACTTGCATCTCTTTTGTGCTTTTTGCCGAAGCCCGCAGCATATTGATGCTTTTTGCAGCAAGGATATTGGATGGTTTAACAGGCGGAAACGTATCCGTAGCACAGGCCATGGTGTCTGATACGGCAACGCCTCAAAACCGTGCAAAAAAGTTTGGCATTTTAGGCTCTGCATTTGGCTTTGGCTTTGTAATTGGCCCTGCAATAGGCGGTTTGCTAAACCAGATCTGCATCCAGATGCCTTTTTATTTTGCCGCTGGTATTTCATTGATAGGCACATTATGTGCAGCGTTTTTATTGAAAGAAACCAATGTGACTGATAAGGCTACGCGGGCCAATAATAATAACCGCTTTAAATTTATAAGCCTATTAACCACACTTAAACGACCAACTGTAGGTACAGCAGTTTTTATTGGCTTTTTGCTGACGATGGCACAGTTTACCATGATCATCGGTTTTCAAACCTTTAGTGTCGATATTTTAAAGATCACACCAACACAGATCGGGATCTTTTATGCGGTATTTGGCATCAGTGGGATCATGATGCAATTGGGCGTCCCAATTTTCACAAAAATATTTCCGTCAAAAGCAGTCATATTACTGGTGTCTTCCATATTATGTTGTGCAGCAATGTTTACAGCAGGCTTTACCAATGTTTTTTTACCGTTTGCCATTTGTATCTGTGTTTACGGCCTGTTTAACGGATTGCGGAACCCGATGATAAATGCCATTATTGCCGAGAATATTGACCATTGCGAACAGGGGAAAATATTAGGTATTAACCAGTCTTACGCTTCTATAGGGCAAACACTCGGGCCTGTAACCGCAGGTTTTGCGGCTTTGTTTTCAGTTCATCATATATTCTTCTTATCTTCATGTTATATTTTAGTTGCATTTTTATTGAGTTTCCGGTTAAAGTCAAAAGAATAAAACACTAAGCCACATGCATCCATTAATTTTTAGGGAGATACTCTCCGTAACCATGATCCTTTTTGCGATCATCGACATTTTGGGTGCTATACCCGTAATTATTCAGCTCCGTCAAAAAGCAGGAGGGCATATTGAATCTGAAAAGGCAAGTATTGCTGTGCTTGTGCTAATGATTGGCTTTTTATTTGTAGGAGAGGAATTGCTTAATGTTATCGGGCTCGATATTTCTTCTTTTGCTATTGCCGGCTCGTTGGTTATTTTTATTATAGCAATGGAAATGATATTAGGTGTTACCTTCTTTAAAGAGGAAATGCCCGCAACGGTATCAATTGTGCCCCTTGCCTTTCCATTAATTGCCGGTGCAGGAACAATGACCACATTGCTTTCACTAAAATCGCAATATCAAACACAGAATATTATTGTTGGAATTATACTGAATACCCTTTTTGTTTACCTCGTGCTAAAAAATGTAAAATGGATAGAAAAACTGCTGGGTAAAACCGGTTTAGCTATTCTGCGTAAAGCATTTGGCATAATTCTTTTAGCTATTGCCATTAAACTATTCAGGAGTAATACGCATTTGTAATAGAGATGATAATTTGATTGTCCTTAAACATAGGATCACGGGAATTATTAATTAAATTAATATTATGGCAATTAGTACAGATTCAATAATTCACTACACAAATACATTTGATAAACTTGAACATATTCTAAAAGAGGGATTCGGAATCAAATATTGCGCTGAAGAACTGAAAATTGAAGGAGAAAAAGGCTCATTAGCCGCTCATCCAATGATTTCATTCTGTGATATCCCGCTATCGCAATCTTACAGACATTTTGATGCTTATGGGAAGTATGGATTGGGATTAACCAAGGTTTGGGCCAATAAAATGGGAATTAACCCAGTACTGTATATGGAGCTAAATTCCTCCATAAGTAAAACTTTAGGAAGGTTATTGGTTGAAAGAAGAAATAGATCAAAATCAAATCTAACCAAGTTACAAAGAAATGATATATTAAAAATCAAGTGTTTTACTAAAAACTATTCAGGACATTTAAAACGTGAAAAAATTGATAATATAAACTACAGATTTTATGATGAACGCGAATGGAGAATGGTACCTGAAAAAGATAAATTAAATGGGGCTAAGTTTTCTATAGGTCTAAAGAGTTATGAAAAAGATAAGGATAAATATAATAAGCTTATAAGTGATATTAGGTTCAGATTTTCGCCAAATGAAATTTCATATATTATTGTTAACCAAACGATCGAAATTCCAATAGTCATAAATATATTAAGAACTGAATACTCTGCTAAATGTAAGCCTCACGAATTTGATATTTTATTAAGTAAAATAGTATCTACAGAACAGATAATTAGTGATTATTAAATTAATATAATCAATTTGCACCGTTACTGTTTTTTATATCTGGATTAATAATGCTCAAAATATTAATTGATTCATTTATTTTTAGCATTAATCCTTCATCTGCTCTGTTGCTAAAATCTTTTACAATTGAATAGACGTTAATAATTTGATCCTTACTGATAAAATTACTTCTAGCTAATGTATCGTATGCAACAAGAATTGAATATTTTGTATATAGTTGGGATGTTAATTTCGAAATTTTATTTAGAATACTTAACCCCTCATTACCTGGTCTCAGTATAATTGAATAAGATAATGCCATTAACATGCCTTCAGATTTATTGTTCTCCAATAAATCTTCTTTAACTAGGTTATTTCTTACAATAATTTCACCCATTCTCCTACCTATTTCAGCTTTTAGTTTTATCCTTTTTGAATAATCTGGAATGCTGGTTTTTTCAATATAACTATCTGCCAAATCTATTAATATTGCCTTCGGGTTTTCGTCAAGTTTTTTGAAGTTGACCTCTTCTGAATTCTTTATATCTATTGCCAACTTCACATCTTCGATTCTTTCTTTGGTAGAAGAGAGTTCAAGTTGCGTTGTTTTTAATTGTTGTTTATTTTCTTTAGAGTTTTTTTCAGCTTGTTTAGCAGCTTCTAAAATCTTCTCACCAATTGTATTTATAAAGCGCTTTGAAAAAATTGATGCGACTAGACAAAAGCCTGCAAAAATTAACAGGTCGTTATTATCAGTACTACTTAATAGATTACTGGAAATCATTTTTAAGAATGCGGGAACCAAAAATGCTGCTCCAATACCAAGAAGAACATATTTAGTTTTAGTAGCGTTATTTTCAGGAGTTTCACCGTGAGTGTCAAAATTATGAAGATAGTTAAGAAGACCACCAAATCCACCTGCACTAATAATTATTCCAATTACTATAATTAGATGAGTATCTAGTTTACAGCTCATAAATGTTTTATAAGGTTCAAGTCTAATATAATAAATATAGTATAAATTATTTACAATTGAAAACCCATAGAAACTTATTTAAGTTTGTCGTGTTTAATCGAAATAACTAATTTAGGAATAGTGAGATACCAACCTTGCTACGAACATGGTGTCCGCCTTGTTCTCATAACCCTTTAATACAGTTTGCTCTTCTAACTTCAAACCAAGCTCTTTTACTATGAAGTTTACCACGTCTTCATTTTCGGCTTTAAATGCAGAGCAGGTAATATAGATAAGTGGTTTGCCTGGCTTTAAATATTTAACCACGTTGCGTACAATGCTTTGTTGTAGCTTTTGAAAAAACTCAATGCTGTGGCTTTCAAAGTGACTGATCATTTCTGGTGTACGCCCCCATGTGCCTGAACCGCTGCACGGCGCATCAAGGATAATACCATCGAATACGTAATCGTGTAATATCAGATCGTTGTTTTGAGTAAGGTCAAGTACCTTCTTTTGATATTTGGTGAGGCCGGCCTGTTGAAAACGCTCATCAAGATTAGCCAATATCGATTCGCGGATATCCGATACCACCAACTTTAAGGTAGGCTCCTGGTCATGAAGCAGTAACGATTTACCGCCAGACGCAGCACAGGCGTCCCACCAGTTCTCCCACTTTTGAGGTTTATAATATTGTGCCGTTTGCTGCGATGAAAAGTCCTGCACTTCAAACCAATGCTGATTGGGGAATAAAGCCTCCAGGCGCGTTCCGTTTGGTAAGGAGAGACAATTGTTGCCCTCATCCTTAAAAACAACCTCAGCTGCTGCCAGCGCTATCTTTACCTGCTGCTCACAACCTTTATGTATCCTGATAAAAAGATCGGGCTGTATAAAAAAAGATCTCAAAAATGCTTCTTTATCAATCCCTGTAGAAAGCTGACTAATCCATGAAAACAGATTTTCGAGCTTAAAATCGGGGTAGGCTGTTTTTACCATGCCCAATTTTTCATCAATACCAAAACCTATGCAGGCTGCCCAGTCGGGTTTAAAATGCTGAAGAAAAGAATTAAGCTGTGTATTGCACAAAAACTCTGCAACAAACAAACGTTCATCTGCCGGAAGATCAGGTAATGCTTTGCCTAAACGGAAATAATTGTACATCAACCTGCTGGCAATACGCCTGTCGGTCGATCCCATTTGTTTGTTCTGACGATAAAAGCCAGGCAAAAACTTACTTAGGGGCGTTTCTGCCGGATATTCATCCAAAATTCGCTGAAACGTTTTAAGCTGATTTATTGCCTTCATTCTACCTTTTTCAGCTCAAAATTAGTGTATTTATATATGTTTATATGCGTATTTATCCAGCCAATGCCATTTTTTTTCTGGAAGTGAAAATTGTTATGCAGCCCAGTGAAATCTGTTGCTGTTAAGTTTTTAAGATTTCCGCTTGCAAGCAATTGTCCCAGGTATAAACCTTCATCAAAGCCTTTGATGGCGTAAACTGTTGGTTCTGTATGATAAGCATCCCTGTAGTTGCGCATAAAAGTAATAGTATTGGACGCCTTATAATCAATATGTTCTGAAGACGTAATATGTGTGTTTAATCGTTGGAGAAGATCGGCCTTTAGAAAAGAAAAATTTACCCAGTTAGGGTGCCCAAACAACGTAACAGGGTAGCTGCTGCCTAAGGTATCAAGTCCACGCAAGGTTACGTTTAAAAAATGCTGATTGGTTGCCGGTACGATGAATACATTTTGCCCGCTTGCTGAAAGCTGAGGGATAAGCGAATTCAACTGCCCGTGTATAACGGTTAGCGTAATAACCTGAATATGCTTTTTACTTAGGCTATCAATAGCTTTCCTGAAAGGTGTGATGTAATCATTCTCATCGCTATAGCCCGATTTCAGGATAAATACTTTTTTTGGTTTTATTTTATCATTGATATATTGTGCAGCTCCCCATGCGTGGTATTCGAGTGGTGGCTGCGTAGTTATTAAATTCTGATTCTTAAAGGTAGCTGGGGGCGCGGGAGATAAAGGCGAAACAATAGGCTGATGGCTACCTGAATAAGTGCTTGTAAAAACTTTTATATCATCAGGGAAAACAGGGCCTATTATTAAGTCGCTGCCCCTGACTGCAGGATTTAGCGCCAGGCTGTGCGCCTGTGCTTTTTCGCCCTTCGAATCAAAAACCTGTAATTTATAATTATATCCCTGGCCGGTAAGGGAATCCAGCGCTAATTTAAACCCTCTATAATAATCGAGCGCTATATCCGCTTCCTTTAAGGTAACAGTGGTATATGATGAACCGGGGCGCAAGTGATCGACCCCAAAAGGAAGTAGTAAGGCAATATTAGACACCTTTGGCCCTGTTGGTTTAACTTCTTTTTGCGGCTGGCTTACTACAGGTTTTTCAGTTACATTTTTTTTAGGCTGCACAGCTACAGGCTGCAGTTTTGGCGAACATGCTGCTGCTATAAGCCCTATAATTAAAAACGTTAACCACTTATTCCCACTCAATAGTGGCCGGTGGTTTTGAACTGATATCATATACTACCCGGTTTATACCCTTTACATTGTTAATGATCTCGTTACTGATCTTGGCCAGTAAATCATAGGGAAGATGGCACCAATCGGCAGTCATTCCGTCCAATGATTCAACAGCGCGCAGGCAGATCACGTTCTCGTAAGTCCGCTCGTCGCCCATAACACCTACCGATTGTACCGGTAAAAATATAGAGCCTGCCTGCCAAACTTTATCATAAACACCGCCAGCACGCAAATTGTTGATATAAATCGCATCGGCCTCTTGTAAAATAGCAACTTTCTCGGATGTAACCTCACCTAAGATTCTGATAGCCAGTCCCGGACCCGGAAAAGGGTGACGGCCTAAAATATTCGGATCGATACCTAAAGCTTTACCAACACGCCTTACTTCATCCTTAAACAGGGTATTCAAAGGTTCAACAACCTTCAGTTTCATAAAATCAGGCAGTCCGCCAACGTTATGGTGAGACTTGATAGTCGCTGATGGACCTTTAACTGAAACCGATTCGATAACATCCGGATAAATGGTTCCCTGGCCAAGCCATTTTACATCCTGAACCTCGTGTGCGGCATCATCAAAAACCTCGATAAATACACGGCCAATTGCTTTACGTTTTTTCTCCGGATCGGTCAATCCTGACAAGGCGTCATAAAAACGTTGCTTTGCATCAATCCCTTTTATATTAAGCCCCATGTGCTGGTACGAATCCAGTACCGACTGGTACTCATCTTTACGCAACAGGCCGTTATCAACAAATATGCAATGCAGGTTTTTACCGATGGCATGATGTAATAATACCGCAGCAACCGATGAGTCGACACCACCTGAAAGGCCAAGCACTACTTTATCATCACCAAGCTTTTCTTTAAGTGTAGCTATGGTAGTTTCTATAAACGAATCAGGTGTCCAGTCTTGCACACAGCCGCATATATCAACCAAAAAGTTGTGCAGCAATTGCTTACCATCGGTACTGTGTGTTACTTCCGGGTGAAACTGGATACCATAGGTATTGGTACCCGTAACCTGGTAAGCAGCAACCTTAACTGTATCTGTACTGGCAATTATTTCAAAGTTTTGGCCTATGGTAGCAATTGTATCCGCGTGAGACATCCAAACCTGTGAATCAGGCTGGATCATCCTGAATAAGGGGTTGCCTGCATTAATGTATTGCAGATTTGCACGACCATATTCCCGCGTGCTTGATGGCAATACTTCACCGCCATGAAAATGCGCCATATATTGCGCTCCATAGCAAACACCTAAAATAGGCAGTGTGCCATGAAACTTTTCAAAATCGAACGTTGGCGGATTTTCCTGACGAACCGAATAAGGACTACCTGAAAGGATTATACCTTTTACGCTGCTGTCAACTTCGGGAAAATGATTAAATGGGTGGATCTCGCAGTAAATATTGAGCTCCCTGACACGGCGCGCAATGAGTTGGGTGAACTGCGAGCCAAAGTCAAGAATGAGGATTTTTTCTTGCATGGGCAAAGATAGGGATTAGCCGTGAGATTTGAGATAGGAGATGTGAAATTTTCGGATTTTCGATTTCGGATTTTCGGAAACGAAAGAAATTTACGAAGTTTTCAAAACTTCGTAAATTTGAGAAGATATTAGATTTGCGTAATGACCTTTTACCAGCAACAAGTACAAATCCTCCAAAAAGAGCTCTATTCCAAAGGTTATTTGCTTAACCAGGTCATCCGGGCGAAAAAGTTTATCGATAATAATTTCTCTAAAGGCATCAATCTTAATGATATTGCAGGTGAAGCATTTCTTTCAAAGTTTCATTTTATCCGGCTGTTTAAAACTTATTACGGTGTTACGCCTTACCAGCATTTAATGAGGGTTAGGGTAGCAGAAGCTAAAAAAATGCTGCAATCCGGAATGGTTGTTTCTGCTGTTTGTTACGAGGTTGGGTTTGAAAGTATACCATCATTTACTAAACTGTTTAGGGCTATAACCGGCACAACCCCCTTTGCATATCAAAACAAAAAAAGCAATATTGAATAAGAAGTATTTATGTTAATTATTGAAATTTGTGATACAACAGTGGACAAAATTCGATAACAACTAAAACTACAAATAATGAAAATAAAGCTGGTAAGCGTCATGGTTGATGACCAGGACAAAGCACTTAAATTTTATACGGAAATCCTCGGCTTCATAAAAAGTAAAGAAATTCCAATGGGGGCACATAAATGGTTAACCGTTGTATCAAAGGAAGAAAAAGACGGCGCGGAGATTGTATTGGAGCCGCTGGGGTTTGAACCCGCTAAAGTTTATCAAAAGCAATTATTTGAAGCAGGCATCCCGGCAACTGCTTTCCAGGTAGACGATATTCAGAAAGAATATGAAAGACTGCTTGGCTTAGAGGTAACTTTCAGTATGAAGCCCACACAAATGGGGCCTGCTACATTAGCGGTGCTGAATGATACCTGTGGCAATTATATCCAGATCTATCAGGTGTAAACTCTTTAATATTGTTGCAAGCTCTGTGGTAAACTCCTTGTTTTTCTTTGCAATAACAAGGTTTTTTATTTGATTTGTAAATCATGCCAGTTACCACCCGTCTTGCTACACTTGAAGATGTACCCCAACTTAACGAGTTAATAGCTCTTTCCGTTCGCGGATTAAGTATTGAATATTATACTACAAACCAAATTGAAAGCGCCATGAAATACATTTTTGGCGTTGATACTCAATTAATTGTTGATAGCACCTATTATATAGCCGAAATAGATGGCATACTTGTTGGTTGTGGCGGCTGGAGCAAGCGGAATACATTATACGGCGGCGATCAGCACAAAGAAATAGAAGACCCGCTGCTTAACCCGGAATATGATGCTGCAAGAATAAGGGCATTTTTTGTACACCCTGATTATGCAAGGCAGGGGATAGGCAGGCATATTATTAACGTTTGTGAAACAGCAGCAATAAACCAGGGTTTCAAAAGTTTTGAACTGGGTGCTACCCTGCCCGGTGTGCCGCTTTATGAAGTTGTAGGCTATAAGGCTATTGAAAGAATTGAACAGCCAA
>Ga0206904_1216_pt1 | contig 12851 bp, 10 predicted proteins | sample Alteio_BWOrgHeat_42_FD_152981 | JGI IMG/M metagenome (GOLD analysis project Ga0206904, IMG submission 152981) | Enriched cells from forest soil in Barre Woods Harvard Forest LTER site, Petersham, Massachusetts, United States -... | ecosystem: Environmental > Terrestrial > Soil > Temperate forest >...
TTAAAAACTGCGGATTTAAATGTAATTTCTCAATTGCCCTGTGCATAGCCAAAAAAGAAGCATTCAGAATATTTATAGCATCAATTTCAATATTATCCACAATCCCTACTGCATGGGCAATAGCTTTTTGCTCAATTTCAGAGCGTAACTGGTACCTTACTTCTTCACCTAATTGTTTTGAATCATTCAATAGCGCATGGTCAAAGTCATCAGGAAGTATTACTGCAGCGGCAAATACCGGACCTGCCAAGCAACCCCGACCGGCCTCATCGCATCCGGCTTCAATCAGTTCGTATTGATATCTTGCTAGTAGCATTCTTTATTTGTTGGAACGTTATAAGGTTGTAACGTTGGAATGTTGTTTTTCTTTCTTGTTTGTTGAAAAGTTGTTTTTATTGTTTGAATGTTGAAAAGTTGTAACGTTGAAATGTTATTTTTTCTTTTTCTTGTCGGCTTCAAATTTCTTAAGGTAATCTATCAGACTTTTAGTTTTACTGGAAAATTCTATACTTTTTGAATATAGCTCATTGAAAATTTAATTTTCGATTTTATTGGCTTTATTTAAGATGAAAAGCTTATTCCGGAACTCGCCTGAAGAGCCCTTTGAATAGTTTAAGAATCTAATAAAATCCGGATTGTTGTTGTATTCAAAACCTTCTGCAATATTGTCGGACATTGAACATGCTGCTCGTCTAATTTGATCTTTCATGCCCCAATCCGATTTCAAAGGTTCACTATCACATAATAAATAAACATCAACAGCAATAGAGGCTGCAATTTTCCATATTTCTAATTCCTCAAATCTTTCGACTTTGCCCATGGTTTTGTTATAAGGTTTAAAGATTGTAAAGTTGGAATGTTGTTTCTTTTTATCGCATTCCCTGATTTTTTTAAATGGGAACTACGAATTTTATTCTAAATGTTTATTACCAAGACATATTAACCTTCCAACTTTACAACCTTCCAACCTTCCAACAGCTTTCATCAAAAAATCCTCAACGTTAATAAAGTAACATCATCAATTGGCTTGCCCTTTATAACGAGGTTAATGTGGTTCATAAGCAACTGGTTGAAATTATCGGGAGAAAGGTCGCCCTTTTCTTTTATAAACTCTATCAGGCTTTCTTCTGTCCAGTTTTTATTGCTGTGCTCATGATCCATTAAGCCATCGGTATAATTAACAATTAAGCTGCCGGGTTCAATATCTACCTCACCCTGGTTCAGGAAAGGCAGTTCTTCAAAAACGCCTATCATGGTGGTGCCCAGCTTAAGCGTTATAGCTTCACCCTGCGAAAATAATACGGTTGCATTATGGCCGGCATTGATATAATTAAGCTTACGGGTTTTCTGATTGTATTTGGCCAGGAAAAGGGTAATAAACCGTTCGCCTTTGGTATTGCTGATCACAATTTTATTAAGCCGGTCGATTATATTGGTCAGGTCGTCCTCAACAGCCGACCATGCGTGCAAACTGGCCTGGAAATTTGCCATTAACAAAGCGGCAGAAATTCCCTTGCCTGATACATCGGCAATACACCATAAAAACTCATGTTCATTTAGGCGGATGAAATCAAAATAATCGCCGCCGATATTTTGATGAGGGATATACCTGGCGCTAACTTCAACACTGTTATCTTTATATGCCTTTATCGGGATCAGCATATTTTGTACTTCAACAGCCAGTTCCATTTCGCGCTGAAACCTTTCTGACAGTATTCTTTCGCGGAAGAGCTTTTTATTTTCGAGCGCAACTACAATAACATTTACTACGGTTTGAATAAAGTTAAGATCGTTATTAAGCAACTCGCTTGAAGGGTTGAAATCGCCGATCAAAGCAAATGCAAGCGCTTTCTTTTTATGGTAAATGGGGATGAAATAGTCGTATTTGCCAAGCACGATATCTTCATGATTGGCCAGTGGAGTTGGCCACTTAAATTTATGTAATTTAAGACACGCCTTATGCAAAACACTTGCGTGTTCAATATCGCCGCCATATTTTGAGAGCAAAACATAGCTGCCATCTCTTTCAATTAAAAAACGGAGCTTCCCAACCTGCAGGTAACTTTTTAAAATAACCTGCAACATCTGGATGAGTACCGGGGTGCCGGTATCTTTGTTAATGGCCTGAGTTACTTCGAGTAATGCGTTTAATTCTGTTTGCCTTTTGAGCAATAAGCGTATTAATTCGTCTTCGGCCGAGATTTCGTCAATATTATGCATTCAATTAGTTGGAAAGGCTGTCTAAAATAATGATTATTTTTTTAAAACCGGGTACTTTGTGATTTTATATCAAAAGCGTCCCTTAACCCTACTGTAACAAGGTTAAATGCATAAACTAAGATCATAATTGCCAAACCTGGTATCACTGCCAGGTAGGGTGAATCCATTACGATATAGCCATAATGCTCTTTTATCATACTGCCCCAGGTAGGCATTGGCGGCTGTGCACCGAACCCTAAAAAACTTAAACCGGCCTCCAATAGTATAGCTGACGCAAAGTTTGATGAAGCTAAAACCAATATAGGCCCAATAATGTTTGGTAAAATATGCCTGCTGATGATTCGGGTATTATTAAAGCCCAGTGAACGGGCAGCTTCAATATATTCAACCTGCTTTAAGCTTAATACCTGCCCGCGTACCAGGCGCGCTACCTCAACCCACATGGATAAGCCTACAGCTATAAATATTTGCCATAAACCCTTCCCCAATGCAAACGATATGGCAATAACCAGTAGTAATGCCGGTAACGACCATAATATATTCATCAGCCAACTCAGGGCTGCATCAATCCATCCGCCAAAGTAGCCTGCCATAGCGCCAATAGTTACACCAAGCAGCATACTGATAATTACCGACATTAGCCCAACCGACAAAGAAACCCGTGTGCCTAATATCAACCTGCTCAACAGGTCGCGGCCGTAAATATCAGTACCCAGCCAATAAGTGCGGTGGATAACGTCGGCGCCACGTGGTGAGCCTGGTAGTTTATATGCCTTTTTTTCGGGTTTATCTTCGGCGCCTATATACTCGTTTACATAAACAGAATCTTTGGTAAAACGATAGCCTGTTACAGGTATTTCCCGGTAAAAAGAGGGTTGTCCAAAAAGCATTTTTTTGAAAATATTTACGGTATCAACAGGTTCATCTTTGCGGAGGCGAAGCAGCATGAATTCTGAACCCGGTTTTTTTAGGCTTAGCTGGATGGTCATGTTATTAGCCAGCGGTGTTGAATCGGGCATGATGAGGTAGCCAAGTATGGCCACGAACAGCGTAATTATGATTATGATGAGCCCTGCAACGGCAATTTTATTGCGTTTAAATACTTTCCAGGTACGTTGAGAGGGGCTAAGTTCAGTCAATTGCTATCAGGGTGCTTTTTGGCTAAAGATAGTAAGTTGTTGATTAAGTTGATTAGGCGAGTGATTGATTGAGTTGGTTTGCAGAAAGTTTTTGGCAGATCTGACCCAAAAATGATAAAATTGTGTAAACCTAACATGTTTAGAGATTGAACTATAAAAGATAAACTTCAACCCAAAAGCAGCCCGAATGTCATTTCGAACGAGGAACGAGGAGAAATCTTCTGCAATATGTAGGTCGGCTACTTGCATGGCATCAATGGTAGCTGTAGAAGATTTCTCACTGTCGTTCGAAATAACAACGTTTTTTATAGAAAACACTTTTTAAGGCTTTGAGAATTCTAATCATTGAAAATATTAACCCAATCCAACGCAATCAACAATATCTATTTCACCACCCTGTCTTTCCAGGTATAGGTTTTTGTATTGCCAATGATACCCACATAAATAAAATAGATAACATGCACGGGGATAATAATGATCAGCAAAGAAATAAGCGACGCCCGTTTGAAAAATGAACTTATGGGATACAAGAAAACAAACTCGAAGGCATATTTTAATAAAAATTGCAGGAGAAAAAGTTTAAGAAGAAGATATCGTAGAAGCCAGCAAGCGCATTTAAAACCAGTGAAAGGTTGAAAAGCCAGATACTAACTGTGAGGGCTATTATCCGTTTGTCTTTATATTTGACTGATTTTGATGCCCAACGACGACGCTGTTGTAAAAACTCTTTTAAATTTGGTTTGGCATGGGTAAATACTACTGCTTCGTATAATTTTAGGAAACCTATTTTCCCGGGATATTGTACCGCTACTTTTTGAAGCAACAGCTCATCATCGCCCGATGCCAGGTCATCTATTCCTTTAAAGCCACCCACCTCGTAAAATACATCTTTACGGTAGGCAAGGTTTGCGCCATTACAGGTAGATGCCTGTTTGTTACCGATAAACGAGGCGCCGATGCCGATGAGAAAGCAAAATTCCAAAGTTTGCATACGCTCAAATAACGACTGCTCTTCGAAATAAGTTACCGGGGACGAGATCATTACCGGGTTATGCATTTCGTAATAACCTACTATGGTCGACAGCCACTTACTGCCCATACGGCAATCTGCATCTGTGGCAACCATCAATTCGCCATTTGATAAATCTATCGCCTTTGCTATCGCTTTTTTCTTGTACGAGTTTAAGGGTTTATCCTCGTTCATCTGTAATAATTTTACACCACGATCGGCATAGCTGCTGATAATGGCCGATGTACAGTCTGTCGAATGGTCGTCGGCAATAATTATTTCAGTTAGGTGTTTGGGATAATCCTGTGCAAGTATATCTTCAATCGTCAGGTGTATTTTGGCCTCTTCGTTACGGGCAGCAATAAGTACTGTTACTGTAGTGGTAAAGCCAGATGCTTTAACCTGCGGCGCAGATATGGCATTCCACCCTTTTATCAGGTAGGCCACGACAGACAAGTATACAGCTGTAAGTATTAGTGATGGGATGCTAAGCAGTTCGATCAAAGAATTTTAATTTAAATACAAATATGGAGCCTAAAATAGCAGGAATAATCATATTAATAATATAGATAAGTGAAACCGCCGCCACAATGGCAATATGCTGATCGGTTACATAACTGAAAAGTTTGTCGGCAGTAATGCTCCTTACTCCAATATCAAGCACATCCAGCGATGGTATGGCCGACTGGATGAAAAAGAAAACAAACATTAATAGTGACATTTCAAAAAGCGGTATCTGCGGTATAAGCAAGTGTATAATGAGGTAATATTGAAAGGTAAAAACACAAAAACGGGCCAGGCAAAACCACATGATATTCAGGAGCTCGGCGGTTTTATAGTTACCCATAATATCAAAAAAACGATGGTACTTTTTAAGAAACTTAATGCGGTTAAGTAACGATACCATCCATTTGATATTAAAATAGAAGGTAAGCATTATCGCAATAAATACTGCAGCAACGATGGTTATCCCTATCATTAGCCAATCGTTAAGATGGATGAAAGTGAACAGAAACCAAACTCCGGCACCTGCACCCAAAACATTGGTGATAACGTTTTGCCCGAACGAGCCTACTGCCATTGCAAACACACCGTGAATACGCTTACGGTTGGGTAAAAACAATACACGACCACCATATTCACCAATGCGGTTAGGAGTAAATACAGCCCAGGTTAAGCCGCAAAATACTGCCTCAATGGCTTTCCATACCGACATGGGTGATAATATACGGGTTAAATGCCACCACTTTAATGACTCGAGCACCCAATTAATAATCATAAGCAGTACAACAAAAACCATGGTGATAACCACTTTGCTGTAAGTAACGTGGGCCACCAGTGCCTGAAACTTATGCAGGTTGTCGTTATTTTTGAGGATGCGATGATAAATATACCAGAACGCCAGAACTAATATGCCAAGTTTAAGCAGGTAGGAGAGTAGTTTTTTAGCGTGGGCAGTCAAAGGCAGAATATTTTGTGCAATGTTACGAATAAAGTCCATAGTCGATAGTCAATAGTCCATAGTTTTTTGAACAGTGACTATGGGCTATTGACTATGGACCATGGACTATGGACCATAGACTATCGCAGCCTTGCTTTTAAAAATGCGATGGTTTTTGGGTAGGCAAGTTTAGTTGCCTGGCTGTCGTATCCCGGATTGCTTGGATTTGCAAAACCGTGATTAGCATCGTATTCAATGGCGGTTAGTTTTTTACCTGCGGCCTTCATGTCTGTTTTAAACTTGGCAACAACTTTTGTGCTAATCCATTGGTCCTTGGTTGCAAAGTTGCCCAATACATCGCCATGGAGGGTTTTCAGGCGTTGAACATCCTGTTCAGGCATTCCGTAATACATCACACAGCCCACAGTTTGTTTGCCGCCAAGCAGGGCAGCCTGTAAGCTCCAACCACCACCAAAACACCAGCCAACAGTAGCAATATGAGCTTTTGGCCCTACGTATGCAATGGCACCGTTAATAATAGCTTTTGCCCTGTCTTCGTTTAAATCCTGCATGTATTTACCGGCTTCTTTCTCGTCGGTTGCTACTTTACCATCGTACATATCAAGGTCAATGATGTTTACATTACCCAAGTCGGTATAAATTTTTTCAGATTCCTTTTTAACCCAATCGTTAAGTCCCCACCATTCGTGTACAATCAGCAGGTAGTTGTTGGTCGGTTTTTGGGCCTTGAATTCGTAGGCATTAGCAGTTTTGCCATCGGCAGTTTTGTAGGTAATGGACTTGCCTATGCTGCTTTGAAAATGAAGCGGTAGTGGCTTTAAGTGCGACATCCGGAACTCCCGACTGGAAGCCAGCATAGCAAATTGTTGTGTGGCCGACGGCTTACTGCAACAAACCACCCTGCTTTGACTAAATGCAGAGACTCCGCAGAATGCGAGTAATGAGAATAATAGAAAACGTTTCATAATATTATATATTTTTTAGTTGATTTCGATATAGCCTGGTAAATGGTTGGGCAACAATATCAGGATAATTTTGTTTGAAAATCCGTCATTATAAGGTTATAATTTTTATTATCTTAACCATTTAAAATAGCCATACCAATGGTTATAAGCTTAACCCCAATATTTTTTATCACACCGGTAATCTGAACCTATCAAAAACGATGAAAAAAACAGCTGTACTACTCATATTATTGGTTTGCGTAATAAGGGCATTTGCACAACATGAAAGATTAGGGCACATAGCCGATAGTATTGTTACTGAGGGAACGGCACTTTATCACTCTGAATGGGCATCGTGGTATGGAACCGATATTTTTGTAGATAAATGTGCTGCAAAAAGAAGCCTCTCGGGAGGGTATTTGTCATACGAAACAAATAATAACCTTATAAACATTTTCTTTTCTAAAGGAGATGATCCGTTAGTAATAGCCACTATTTCATTTGAAAAAGATTTTAATCCGGGTAATTACAAATTAGATACTGTTGAACGAAAGCTAAACAAAACGGAACGCGATTATTATACGATAAGAATGGCTGCATTAAAGGTTGCCACTAGCGATACCACCTTTAAGCATTATAATAATACTGGTTTAAATGTTGTACCCCTGATACAAAAGGATGCAAAGAAGGCATATATTTTAACAAGCCCTAAACCAAACGGTGTGATAATTTTCGGGAATGATTATTTAGTGAATTTCGACAAAGGAAATGAAATAAGCTCGGTTAAACGATTGCATAAAAACATTATCCCCATATATACTAAAGCCGATAGCGGGAAAACTATTACAGGATCAATACATTCGCATTTACCTGAAACCGGTGATTTTATAACGGCTACTGATATTTGTACCTTAATGTTGTACGAAAAATTTACTACATGGAATACGCATACTGTAATTTCAAAAAACTACATATCAATTTGGGATTGCAAAAAGAATATACTTGCTATATTGACAATGGAGGCATGGAAAAAAATTGATGAAGATCGGAAACCTCCTCATCCGAATAAAGAATAAATACATTTGACACTTATTGTTTAAAATCTATCTAATGGATCCTGAATTTATAACCTATCAACAATTTAACGATATAGCTTTAGCCAATGAACTTGCTGTGTTGTTGGAAGAGCACAATATAAGCTACCTGGTTGAAGAAGAGGCGCTAACCTTTGATCCGTCATTTGCATACAATGGTAATACCCGGAGCTTTGCTGTAAAGATTAAGTCGGCCGATTTTGAACTGGCAAATGAACTGCTGAAAGAAAATGCAAATGAAAGTTTAGGCGACGTTGAAAAAGATTACTACCTGTTTGCTTTTACTGATGATGAACTAACCGATGTAGTAACCAAAGCGGATGAGTGGAACGCTTTCGATGTACAGCTTGCCCGTAAATTGCTTGCAGAAAGGGGTAAAGCTATAAGTGATGATGAATTAGAAGCCATAGAAGAAAAAAGAATTGAGGAATTAAAGGTGCCGGAACCTCCGCAAACTTCATGGATAATCATAGGTTATATTGTTGCCTTTTTTGGTGGTTTATTCGGAATTTTTATAGGATGGCACCTGTTTACCTATAAAAAAACGCTGCCAGATGGTGAACGGGTTTTTGATTATAATGAAAGGGACAGGAAGCACGGCAAAAGAATATTTTATATATCAATTGTAGTGCTTGCAATTTGCATTATTTATAGATTGATACCTGTGTTTACAGGTGATTAATCGAGCTAATTAATAAGCTTGCAATTAACAACTCCGTTTTGTCATCCTTCACTACGTTCAGGATGACAAAATGCAAGGGTAACCAATTATCCGGACACTTGTGGACAGGTTCACCAGCCCTATCTTACCTTTGAGGTTAACCTAATATCTCCTTAATATCGTCAACTGAAAGTGATTTGATAAAGCTTTCTTCGGTAGTAATTAATGAGCGGGCTACACTTAACTTGCGTTGCTGCAAGGCAAGGATCTTTTCTTCGACAGAGTCTTTGGTGATGAATTTATAGATGAATACGTTTTTGGTTTGGCCGATACGGTGCGTGCGATCAATAGCCTGTTGCTCAACTGCAGGGTTCCACCATGGATCGAGAATGAAGACATAGTCGGCCTCTGTTAAGTTTAACCCTACGCCGCCTGCTTTTATCGAAATTAGGAACACCCTTGTTTTTTCATCCTCCTGGAATTGTTTTAACACATCACCGCGGTTTTGGGTGCTGCCATCGAGATAAGCGTACGGAATTTTTTCCGTATCGAAATAACCCCGGTAAATATTCAGCTGTTTTACAAACTGAGAGAATATGAGTACTTTATGATTACCCTCGAGCACGTTGGCAAGCGTATGTACCACGTTTTCGAATTTACCCGAATCGCCCTCGTATTCCTGGTCAATCATTAGTGGGTGATTGGCAATCTGGCGTAACTTTATCAGGCCCTGCAACACCTGGATCTGTGTTTTTGCAAAGGTGCCATCCTCCAGGCTTTTTAACAGCTCATTACGATACTCGGATTTTACCTTCTCATAAACTGACGACTGCTCATCGCTCATCTGGCAGTAAAACAGGTTTTCCGTTTTAGGCGGAAGTTCGGTAGCTACCTGTTCTTTGGTGCGCCGTAAAACAAAGGGCTTTATTAAGGCTTGTAATTTGCGGGCTTTGTCTTCGTCTTTTTTCTTTTCTATTGGGGTTACAAACTCGTTCTGAAAATACTGCTGAATGCCCAGCAAACCCGGGTTGATGAATGACATTTGTGTCCAAAGGTCGTTAACGGAATTTTCAACCGGGGTTCCGCTCAATATCAGCTTAAACCTTGATTTTAACTGTTTTACCGATTGGAATGATTTTGATGACGGATTTTTAATGTTCTGGCTTTCATCCAGTATCACATAATCAAAAAAGTACGCTTTAAGCAAGTCAATATCTATGCGGCTGATGCCGTAAGTAGTAATTACTACATCGTAATTAGCAAATATGTCCGGCGATTTATAGCGGAAAGTACCAGTATGTACCATCAGCCTTAATTGAGGTGTGAATTTCTTAGCCTCGTTAAGCCAGTTGTAAATTAAAGAAGTTGGCATAATAACCAACGAGGTGCTTTTGCCGCCCACGGCCTCTACATCCTCTTTGTGTTTTTGCAGCAGGGCAAGCGTTTGTATGGTTTTGCCCAAACCCATATCATCGGCAAGGCAGCCGCCGAAATGATAACTCTTTAAAAAATGGAACCAATTGTAACCTGCCTTTTGATAAGGCCTTAAATTGCCGTTGAAATTTTGCGGCAGGCAAATATCCTCAAGCTCTTCGAACTCAAGCAGCCTTTGCAGTTTGCGGTTCATGGTGATGCTTGCCATCTCGCCTTCGGCAAGCCCGTTTACCAGGCCGATGTGGTGTTTGCGCAGCTTAAGATCCTTTCCACCCTCGGTAAAATGAAGCAGGTTGCCATATTGCGAAAACCATTTTTCAGGAATGATGGCTATCTCGCCAGATGGCAACAAGAACTCTTTTTTACGATTAAGGATATGGTTTTTTAACTGGATAAACGGAATACTGTACGATCCGAAATAGACGATCGCATTAATATCGAACCAGTCGTTATTTTCTTTTACTGTAAGGTCTATTTTGCTTGTGCCAAATACATAACGTTTTTGACTGCCTGAATCGGGTTGTTCAATTTCGTAGCCTTGTTCGGTAAGCTCGTCATAATGCTGGTTTATCCATTCAAAGATGGAGAACGAACGGTCGGCCTCTTCATCGCTGACAGCGACTTCCAGGTTTTTAAACAGGGAAGAAGTAATTGTAAGCCCAAGCGATTCGAGATGGCTGAACTTATTTTTCTCCCAGGTTACTGATCTTTTAATGCGATGGAAAGTATAATCGTCGCCATTGCGTTCCATGCGCACCGAAACATGCCTTTCGTCGCCATAAGGGAACACATAGCCTGCATATTTAAAATAAACCTGCAACTGCGATGTACCACCCTCTACATAAATAGGTTTTAAAACCGGGCGGGCATCGTACTTTTCGGTGTTGATGGTAAAACCTTCGGCATATACATGGTGCTTCTCTATAAGCGGCACCACAAATTTTTCGAAATATGATTGCTCCGACGAACGGGGAATGGCTATATAACGTTTGTTCAGGAACGGGAAAAGTTTTTTGCCTTCTATCTCTTTTTCAAAATGGTAAAGGGTATCATCAAGCAGCATCCATGCCGGGTGATTGCAAATGATCTCGGCATTTTTAAACATGAACTCGATGCGTAACCCCTGGTATTTAATGGTTGGGAAATACCTGATCTCCTCTTCATTGCGCCTGAAATGAAATAATACTGAGGCCGACTCGGTGGCTATTTGCAGCTTACGTTCGGCAGGATAACCCTCTTTACTCATCAGGTAAAGCGGCTTGTTTGCCAGCAAGGCTAAAGCTTCGGCCATACGTTTCTCTATTTTTGGGCGAAGCGTATCAAAAAGCTGTTCGTTAAAGATCTTGGTAAAAAACTCGAATGGACGAATAGGCTTTTTATAGAACTTTTTAATAAGGTTTCCTTGCTCAATCTCTTCCAGTATCTTAACCAGCTTTAAATCTACCTCATCAATGCAATGCGAAAACTCTTTGGCAGTATTGGAGAATATACGCTGGTGGGTTAGTGAAAATTCGCCGTTTGGATTTAACTGAACAACGTGAGGCTCAATAACGTATGACAAATATTCGTGCCGGGCTATGGCATAAATAATCTGGCAAGGTTTGCTGCTGTCGACACGTAACATAGTTCTATATAATAAAAAATTAATAGAAGCTACATCAACAAAAAATTCAAACGTAATGAGAATTTGTATGAAGTGGAAATGTTTTGTGTTAAATAATTGTTAACATGTGAGAATGTTAATTAATTGATAGTAGAAAAGTCAATAGTCCATAGATCGTGGATGTTAAAATAAATAATTGTCGGGAGAGACGATGTATCGTGTCTCTACAGATTTACTTCTCCCTCAAAAACCTTTACGGCGGGGCCTTCTAAAAATATATCGGTAAACTTTTGTCCGTCGTAACTAAAGCGGATATTAATATTGCCCCCTAAAACTTTTATGGGGGTTTCAATTTTACCGATTTGGTTATTGTGTTTTGCCATTGCCAGCGCTACAGCAGTTACACCTGTACCGCATGCATAAGTTTCATCTTCAACGCCGCGCTCAAAAGTGCGTACGAAATAGCCTTTATCCATTGGCTCAACAAAATTTACATTAATGCCTTTTTCACGATAAGTATCGTTATTGCGGATGGCGTAGCCTTCGTGATACACATCTTTATCTTTAAGGCCATCTGCAAGTTTAATATAATGCGGCGAGCCTGTGTTTAGTACATAAGCATCGGCATCGGTGGTTATGGTGTCAACATCAATCATTTGCAGGCTCACCCAATCGCCAGAGGCTGAAATTTTGGCATAATGCGGGCCATCTACTGCCAAAAAGGTTGTTTCGCCATCAATAATACCCAGATGTTTGGCAAAGGCAACAATACAACGCCCTCCATTGCCGCACATGCTGCTTGGTTGCCCGTCGGCATTGTAATAAACCATCTCAAAATCATATCCTGTAATATTCTGCAGGAACATGATACCGTCGCCGCCAATACCAAAACGACGGTCGCACAGATGAGAAATTAGCCTGGGATTATGATGATCTATGTTATTGTTACGGTTATCAACCATAATAAAATCATTTCCTGCTCCCTGGTATTTATAAAAATGTATATTCATTAAATAATATAGTATCAGATAATTAGTAAATTTCAACAAGTGGATGCAGTTATAGCTGCCCGATGTGTTAATTTAACAAAATTTAACAAAAATACACATAACTTAACTTAGGTTATAACGTCTATATGGTATTAAATTTGTTTATCAAAAATAACGTAATAAAGAAAGAGAATAAATAAGATGAAACCATAATGAGTTTCAATAAAAAATCAAATTTAATAAACTCATTACAGCTTCATTACCATTAAAAAACAGGACAAAAAAATGAAAAAGTT
>Ga0206904_1217_pt1 | contig 12838 bp, 11 predicted proteins | sample Alteio_BWOrgHeat_42_FD_152981 | JGI IMG/M metagenome (GOLD analysis project Ga0206904, IMG submission 152981) | Enriched cells from forest soil in Barre Woods Harvard Forest LTER site, Petersham, Massachusetts, United States -... | ecosystem: Environmental > Terrestrial > Soil > Temperate forest >...
TGCTCTTGAAATGCGGGTTGGTATTTATGTCAGCATGCACTTCCATATCCACATTGTACAAAGTAAATAAGGGGCAAAGCTCATAGGCAATTTCAATACTCTTTGCTACTTCAACGAGCATGCGTTCTTTAATACTGTACCGTGTTTTTGTTTTTTCGTTATGTATAAACATGAATCCGCCATGTCCCTCACGCAAAAAAACAATTACGGTTGCAAATTCGGTTTCGGCTCCCTTAACCTGAGAGTCGGTTCCGATACAAACTTTAAGATGAAATCCATTTTTTGTTTCACGCCGAATGGCGTTTTCTACCTCGCGGGCAATTGGTAATTCAATAAGATCTCCATTAAATTTTCGCCATAGCATATGGTAATAGGTTTGTCGAATTTAACGAAAAACATGTCAGCAAAAAAAATTATATGTTATTAAAGAATGATCTTTTGCGATCCGGAACCGGATTTACCCGTCCATTGAAGTACTAAAATGCCCGTAGAGACAGTGCTGGTGCGGATTTCATTATACCCTGTTTTCAGATTACCCTGCGTGAGTAAGCGCCCATTCATATCGAACAGACGAAAACTGTAATTTCCTGAGCTGTTGAGGGCCAGGGACCCGGTTTCCTGCCGTTCGATTTTTACCGCTTCGTCAGACGGACCCGTCAGGTTTTCATTTTTCCGGTATCCGATGTCGTTAGGTGCGCCTGCTATAATTGCCGTATCGCTTTGCAAAAGGTATGCTCCTGTTGAAGGGTGACCATCCTTCCAGTCCGCCCGTTTAAAAAAAGGAATGCCCATTAAAGGCGCCTCATTGGAGAATATATTGTTTTCACCGCCACTTAGTTCAGTGATCATTATACCATATGAATCATACACACTCTGATGCTGAAGTCCCAGTGTATGGCCGATTTGGTGAGTGGCCGCTGCGGCAATAAAAGCGGAGTTACCCGACAATGCATCCAGAAATACCCAGGCCGGAGTATCATCTCCCCATACAAATGAACCAATGGCGGAAACGCCAGTTACTGGTCGTCCAAACCAATTTCCCTCGGGAGTAATGATAACGCGTGTGCGCTGGTGTACCGGAGCCCTGTCGTAAACGGCCGGGTCGGTCGTAATATTGAGATTAAAAAGGCTGAAATGTTCAGCAATCATTTTGTGAATCCAGGTGATAGTGGCCGGGCTCAGTCCTGATGGTGCCGCCAGTATTTTGCCATCTTCATTCCAAATGGTTCCGTCCACTTCAGCACCGTCAAAATCGAGATATACGGTTGCAGTCGCGGGAGAGTAACTGTTGAGAATCGGTACCTGCGCGGATGCGTCACCGGTTATCCCCAGAGCCAGGCAAATGGCAATATATACGCTGATTTTTTTCATTCGGCGACCAGAAATCTTTGTTGCGTTTCAATTAAATAATAACGTTGGTCCTTTTCTACCAGCACCATACCGTCTATTGCATGCAGTTTCAGCAGGTGTCCTGCATAATAAATATTTCCTTTTGGATCCTTATAGCGCGAAATGCTAAGCATACCGCCCGGCGGGCCCTGCAATTTTATCAGTATCGATTTTACGGAATTACTGTGTTCAGAAATGTTTTGAATTTTTCCGTTAATATGAAAACCAGGTGCCAGTTCGAGCGAAATGTCATCAGAAGAAAGGAATAGCGCGTCCAATGCCTTCTCATTCACTTCTATTTTATTAGAATACGGAAGTTCTGCGGTTGAATTCTTATTCTGCGCTGTTAAAAAGAGACTGGAAAGCAGGCAAAAGCCGCTCAAGATCGTTTTCAGGGTATTCATCGGATTGGGGTGCAACACAAGAGGTGCTGCCATCTTAAAAACGATATAATCGTCGGGGAATTGTTCCTGATTTGGGAATCTGGGCTGTTGGTAGCCTCCCTGTCTTTAGATATTAATATTGTCCGGTGCCCAAAAGGACCAGTGTACAGGCTTCTACCGGCTGTATTCCTTCCTGGCTGAGTATTTTCTCAAATTCGGGGTTTTCCGCACCCGGATTGAAAATAACCCGGCGCGGGTGCTGCGATATGATATAATCGTAATAATTTTTTTGATTTTCCGGGTTCAGGTACATGGTTACTGTATCCAGATCAGCTATTGGTTTGGGATCCATTTGAATGGCAACGTCTGCCACGACAGTCGACTTTTTTCCAATGGCAATTACCGGATGTTGATGTTCCCGCAACCGGTTTATAGCAAGAAAACTATAACGTGCCGGATTGTCAGATGCTCCGAGAACCAGTGTTTTTTTGGAAGGCATAATGAAATAACAAAAGGCAGATTGAAAGGTTTAACGGGCGAAAATGCTAGAAGTCTACCGTCTGAGTTTTACAGGTATTCACCGGTTGCCCGTCAATCAGGCAAGGACTCCACTTTCCACTTTCATTTAAAACACGAACTGATTCCTGGTCGAGTGAATATTCGACCGATTTCAGAAGATGAATATCACTCAATACACCTTCCGCATTTACCATAAAGCCAAGTTGTACCTGGCCATGAATATTTCGATCCCGGGCGCGATCCGGATATTGGAGATTTTTAGATAAATAGGAAGTCCATTGTGGAAGTCCACCTTCATATTCTGCTTCCCTGTTATTGGCCGTATCCTTCGGTATTTTTTTGACAGTGTCCCCGGTTTGGCGAACATATTTTATCAGGCTGTCCAACGTATAATCGTATTGAGAAATTATAACAATTTTTTTATCAGTTATACTTTTCAGCCGATAGAAACTTCCGTTCTTTTTTCCATGATCAAATTCGCCCGAAGAATCCAGATTTCCCATTCGATTATATAAATAAAACCTGCCATTCGTTACCTGACCATCATGATCTGCATATGAATATGATTTAATTAATGGTCCCCAGGTATAATAATAATCCCATTGCCAGTTATTGTCATTCTTTTGATGTATCCACAATAAATATTTTGAAGTTTCCAGTGTAGCCGGATTCATATTAGAATCCAGCGCGTAAAACGCATTTTTATCCTGTGCTATGGAGGTTAAAAAAAACAAACTAAAACAAATTAGCAGTATAGGTTTCATGCGACAATATAAATATTTTCAGTGAAGATTAATAGATCGTCACTCTTATCCCCCGTATGATCAAAAGGCAATATTCGTCTTATTCAAAAGCTCTGGCCATGGGTCTGGCGGGTAAGGCTGCGGATTAAAAAAGGAAAGGGTTTCAGGGCGCGAATGAGAATTCCCGACCAGAGAGTATTCCCGAAAAATCGCTGTATAAACCGTCCGGTTCTCAATCTTTTTGCAAACAGCCGGTTCCAGTTTTTTTGATAAATTCTTTCCATATCCTCCCGGCTCACCTGGCGACTCAAAAAAGTGCCGATTGTTCCGGCGGCAATCTTGGAACCGTGAAGCGCCATACTCATTCCATTACCACACAATGGCGCAATCATTCCTGCGGCATCGCCGATGCAGAGTACATGATTTTCAACCTGGGATTTTTTAGCAAAGCTGATTTGTGCAATGGTAACCGGTTCATCATAAATCACTGAGACTTCTTCCAGCAGTTTTTTCAATGCGGGATTTTGTTTCAGAACCTTATCTTCCATAAGAGCTATTGAATGACCGTTATTTTTTAGGTTCTCGGATATGGTAAGATAACAAAGACAATACCTGCCGTCTTCAATCCTTGAAATACCGCAATACCCTCCATGGAAATTATGCAGGGCGATCTGTGATTCAGGCAAATTCGCACGGACATGGTATTTCACGCCTACATAGTTTTGTGTTCCGTCTTCTTTAATAAAGCGCCTTTTCCATTTCACATCCAGGTTGCTTTTTTTCCCATAGCAGGCGCATGCAACGGTAGCTGTATGCAGGCCGGTGTTGCTTTCGATTGTATGTATACCACCTTCAAAATGAATATTGTGAACCTTACTGTTTTCAAAAAGATCTACGCCCGCTTGCTTTGCCAGGGAAGCCATGGCGGCGTCCAGCTTATACCGGCTGATGCCAAAACCACCCAACGGTAATGTTTCTGTTATAGAAATCCCCCCGGGCGATGTAATGTGCAGTTGATGAATTTTCGGTAAATCCCAGGCTTCCAGAGGCAGGCCCAGCTTTATCAGGAAATCCCAGCTTTCCATACTGATATATTCACCGCACACTTTATGGAAGGGATAGGATTCTTTTTCGAACAGGCATACCCGATAGTTACTCCGCGCAAGCAGTATAGATAGCGATAACCCGGCAAGCCCTCCTCCTACAATGGCGACGTCATATTTTGAATTTGCGCTCATGAAGGAACTATGATTAACCAGCGGAATGCCCATTTCCACTGTATGGTGTAATCAGAAAAACCTGCTTTTCGAAGCAGGATTTCCAACTCTTTCTTTTTAAAACCCCGTAAAACAGACAGTGGCGCATCGTTTTTTACCAGGTAGGAACGGGAAAAGACGCCGGTTAAAAAGCGGATTGAATAATAAGCCAGCGGATGACGATGCAGGTCATTAATAAAAAACCCGGTGCGGCTGTTTAATTTCATCCACCGAAACATGTTTATAAGTTCTTCATCTTTAAAGTGATGGCAAAACAAAGAACAAAAAATAATATCCGGTTTCTGCTGGAAATGTACATACCTGTAATCGCTTACCAGGAACTGTACCGGATTTTTCCATGGTTGATTATTTGCGACGCCAACACAGTCCGCATTAATATCAATTCCTGTAAACTGAAGAACCGGTTTTTTACCCCGCACCCTGTTTTCGATCGCCTTCAGGTTATCTCCCCCGCCACAGCCTATTTCGCAAACATGGAGCTGATCTTCGCTTCCCGCAAGTTTAATGAATCCCCGCCAGGTAATCGCATGACCACCAAGTTTATGATTAATTACCGAAAGTTCATACAGGTTCCGTTTAATATCTGCAAAGGGAATATCTGGCTGATCAAGCATTTCCAGTTTGTAAGAACGACTTGTAAAATCCATGGGTGCGTCAAAAACGGTGAGCTTAAATATAAGTAATTCAGGAACCCGTACCGACAAGGAAGGTTTCCATTGTAAGTCCCGGTCCGAAAGCGGCGCCGAAAACAGTTTGCTTCTTCCTTTTGTCCAGTGTGCATAAAATCTCTTTCAGTACAAAAAGTATGGTGGGGGATGACATATTTCCGTAATCACTCAGAATCCGGTAAGAGGCATCCAGTTTCTCTTTGGGAAGGGAGAGACTTTTTTCTATTGCCTCCAATATTTTTTTCCCCCCGGGATGAACAGACCAATGAGTAATGTTATCCCGTGAAATTCCATGTTTCGTGAGTGCGCGATTGACCAGTTTTTCAAAATCTTCTTCTATCAGAGCGGGAACATAACCGCTCAGAGTCATGGTAAATCCAGTGGAAGATAATTCCCATGACATATCCTGTTTGCCTTTCGGCATCACTTCACCATAGAAACCCTGCAATGGGAAGCCCGTTGACCTGTCTTCGTCTCCCGTCACAAGCACGGCGGCTGAACCGTCACCGAACAGCAAACTGGAAGTAATATTATCTGTCGTAGGCTCTTGCTGAAAATGGAGCGTACATAGTTCTGTGCAAACAATCAATACTCTGGCAGCGGTATCTGCCTTACATATTGAATCTGCCAGTTTGAGAGCATGAATTGCAGCATAACAACCCATAAAATTGACCGAGGTCCGAAAGATATTTCTCGGCATATCCAGCAGTTCGATGAGTTGAAGGTCGAGTCCAGGTGCACTCAAACCTGTGCAGGTGACAGTAATAAGGTGTGTGATTTTCGCAAGATCAGACGGTTTTTGCAGGCAGTTCCGAATGGCCCTGACTGATAAAGCAGCTGCTTCCTGGTTAAATTTTTTCATTCTCTGTTCCAATGACGGAAATGGCTCCAGGTTTTCTGTGGGCGGGTAAAAAGTCCATTCATTTGGTTTATGACTGTAATCATTCAGAACAGAATAGCGGCTGGTAATACCACTTTGATGATAGAGATATCTAAGAACCCGGCGTTCTTTTTCATTAAAGGCATAAATACGGCTCATGAAATGCAGGATCTCATTTTGCTGATGTTTATACTTTGGGACGGCTGTTCCAATCGATTTTATCTTAGTCAATCTGTTCATTTAAAAAGTTTACAGATACTGCATCAGAAATACAAGAATAAAGCCAAGGCTGGTGCAGACCGAAGCAATGGTATTCATCCGCATCGTATGCAGAAAATCGGCGCTGGCCGGATTCCGCCAGACCCGTACTGCCCACCTTATAAAGTATACGAGAACCGGGAGCATACAGGTTGAGAAAATCAGAAATTCTTTTATCTCCAGCGACACTATGAGGAAAAATGCTAAAACGAAGAAGGCTATCAGGTATACCGAGCCGCAGAATATAAAAGTACCCCGGATGCCAAGTACCGAACTGATGGTTCTGACCCCATCTTTTGCGTCAGCTTCATGCTGGTATATCTGTGTAAGCGGATAAAATCCACCAATCAGCAGGGATGCCGATACCATGCCAAGGATTGGTACCCGTAAGGATAACGATAGATGGGAGCCATGATAGACCATAAAAAAAACAAGAGCACCCTGACAAACCACGACGGTCAGATAGCCCCAAAACGGGTACTTTTTAAGTCTGATCGTTCGGGCGCTGTACGCCCTCGATGCCAGGATATAACCAACAGCAGCCAGTACAAAAGAAATACTTATCAGGAATCCCAGGAGAATCGCGGTAATGTCCATCGCCAGGCTCACATAAAGTAACTGCCGGGTAGGTGGAAGAGGTGATTTTACTCCTCCGATACTTCCCTCATCACGATCCATATAGCTATTAAAACCATTGCTTGAAGGATATATTAATAAATGGAGAATAAAAAAAATGAGAATCGCCCGAAAAGCATCCGGTTTTACAACCTGGCTTAGTGCGTACCAATATACGGGCATGAGAAAAAAAGAAAAATGGAAACGAAGTAGCTGAATGGTTGAACGCTGAATCATTTCTAAAGAGTCGTTTATCGATTGGAATCCAGAAGGTAAGCATTACCGATTGTGTCGCAATAAGGCGTTTTCCAAAGATCTGATTTACAGGGATAAATGGCCTGAAAACCGGAACCATTGGAAATTATTCCCAAAATGGGAAAAAACGTACTTTGTAAAAGATTGATATTGAAAGATTTATAAATGGTATGAATTTCGTTCCCAAAGAAATGTTTTTAATCCAAGTTTATGAAAATCGTTATCTGCCAGAAAATGTTCTTCTTCCTCATTCCTTCTGTTTTATCTGCTACCTTATTGAATGCACAGATTGCCTCCTGGTCCTTTGATAATACGTTATCCGGGATGGGGTCGGCTAGTTCGATTGCAGGAAACGCATCCCTGGGTAGCACAATCGCCAGCGGGGGAGCTTTTAACGGAGGTACCGTATATTATGGGGGAGGAAACTGGCCGATGGGAGGTATAGATCTGAATGCTTATCTCGAATTTTCAATAACACCGAGTGCGGGTAATACACTTACAATTTCATCACTGGCCATGCAGATTCGGCGCAGTACAACGGGAAGTTCCGGCGCTGGTCCGAATACCTGGTCCCTCCGAAGCAGCCTGGACGCTTATGCTACGGACATCGCCAGTGGAGTGCTTACCGCAAACAGCAGTCCGGCCACGATCGCCACCCTGGGAGTAGCATTCATGAACTTGCCGTCTAAAATTACATTTCGTTTATACGGGTACAATGCAACGATTTCCAGCGGTGGATTAAATCGTTTTGTGTACGATAATATTGTGGCGAACGGCTCTACCATTTTACCCGTCGTGTTCGATTATTTTAAAGTAAAATCGATCGGTCAGACCGCTGATATTTCCTGGCAGGTGGGCGGTGAAGGAAATCTTTTGTCCCTGAAAATTGAACGTGCATCCGACGGAGTAAATTTTCAATCCATAAAACAATTTAACGGGGATGTACTGGAACATACCACTTCTTTTGAGTATTCGGATGAACTGAATCATCCATCGGGTAATTATGAATACCGGATCCAGTTAATATCAACAGATGGACACATTTCATATTCGGCCATACAAACGATTTCATTTGCGATTGAAAATAGTTTTCAATTGCAGGCCATCAATACCGGTAATGGGAATATTGTCAGTTTTCGCGTGAATACTGAAATAGCGGGTAATTATATTTTTAGTTTATATAACCTGAATGGGAATAGGGTGGCTGTTAAAAACGCATGGATGGGTATTGGGAGTCAGGCCATACAATTGGATAACAGACCACTAAAATCGGGTATCTATATCCTGTTGGGAGAAAATGGAAATCAAAAAACCAGCACTAAAATTATAGTGCTTTAATTTTTTTTGGACGATTAAACAAGCATTCGCAGGGGCTCCTCCAGGAGCCCTTTTAGTGTTTGCAGGAATGCGGCCCCGGTTGCGCCGTCTACCACCCGGTGATCACAAGTCATTGTAAGTTTCATTACGTTACCGATTACAATAGCACCGTTTTTCACAACAGGAATCTGTTGTATGGAACTGATAGCCAGAATGCAGGAATCCGGTGGATTTATAATGGCGGTGAATTCATCCATGCCAAACATACCAAGATTGGATATCGTGAAAGTACTTCCTTCCCAATCTGCCGGTTGCAATTTCTTATTCTTTGCCCGGGTTGCGAAGTCCTTCACTTCGGTAGATATCTGTGATAATGATTTCGAATCAGCAAACCGGACAACCGGAACCAGCAGACCATCTTCCACGGCAACTGCCACACCGATATTTACATGATGGTTAACGCGAATTTTATCACCCATCCAACTGCTGTTAACAGCCGGATGTTTTTTCAGTGCGATCGCGGTGGCTTTCAAAACAAAGTCGTTGAATGATATTTTTACAGGGGCGGTTTCATTGATTTTTACGCGACTGCTGACTGCCTGATCCATATCAACCGTAATGGTGAGATAGAATTCCGGTGCGGAAAACTTGCTTTCTGCCAGTCGTTTCGCTATGATCTTGCGCATTTGCGAAACCGGCACATCATCGAAACTTACCTGTCCGGCAGGTGCGGAAGAAACTTCCGAAATGTTTTTCTGTGCAGCCGGTGCAGCAATAGCCGGCGTAAATTCAGCAACGTCCTTTTTGATTATCCTTCCATAGTCTCCGGTTCCATGAAGTTGTGAAAGATCTATGCCTTTTTCGGAAGCCAGTTTTTTTGCCAGCGGAGAAGCTTTGATGCGGCCATCGCCATTCAGGGAATGCGTGTCGGACGAAACTGTTGCAGGTTGCGCAGCTGCCGGTTCCGTTGTTGACTTTGCAGGTTCTGCTGTGGCTGCTTTAGCTTCCGGCGGTGCAGCGCCTTTGTTTTTTGAAGCATCCACGATCTGCTGCACGTTCACTTTCCCTTCCTCGCCGATAATGGCCAGTAAATCATTAACCGCGATTTTCTGACCTTTTTCCGCGCCCGTATATAACAGTTTTCCAGCCTTATAACTCTCCAGTTCCATAGTGGCTTTATCGGTCTCAATGTCTGCCAGGATATCTCCTTTTTTTACAATGTCACCTACTTTTTTATGCCATTCTGCTATCACTCCTTCCGTCATGGTATCGCTGAGCCTTGGCATCAGGATCACTTCCTGCATCGACGCCAGGTCCAAAGCGGGGGCGGTTGATGATGCGCGACTAACGGTTGCCTGACTTTCGGAAGGAGATGCCTCCGGGGCAGGTTTGGAGGCCTGTTGGGAAGGTGCGGCAGCTTTCGCTGCCGGTGCTGCATTTCCGCCCTTTACAAGAGTGCTTATATCTTCCCCGGGTTTTCCGATAATAGCCAATAAGTCATTTACCTGAATTTTTCCGCCCTTGTCTGTACCAGTAAATAACAAGGTACCGTCCTTATAGCTTTCCAGATCCATTGTCGCCTTATCCGTTTCTACTTCTGCAAGTAAATCGCCTTTTTTTACGTTGTCTCCTACTTTTTTATGCCAGGCGGCAATCACACCTTCCGTCATCGTATCACTGAGCCGCGGCATTAAAATTACTTCAGCCATAAAACAGGATAATTTATAATTTTTGGAACTTCGAAATTAAGGCAAAAACGCGAAATGAAGGCCCTATCCCGGGATCAACCTCCCTGCAACACAGGTATTTCTTTTACATTCCCGGTGCGTTTAAGCACGCCCCAGTGCTGTAATTCCCCCTTAATGGCTCTCCTGAAAGATTTGAACAGTACATACCAGAGGAGCCAGCGCCAGACAAGACGCTGAGGAATCAGCCAGATCAGTTTACTCAGTTTTTCTTTTTCAAAGCTGAAAGCGAGAATGGCGACCCCCAGATCAACCAGCAGAAAAATCAGGTAGTATTTTCCGATTCTGGCTGCATTTCCATACCGGAGCCCGATCAGCATAATTACATCTGCCAGTGGGATGATCGAAGGAATGATATACTGGAATAACAGGATATTCGGCAAAGCGATCCAGCCGAGAGCTTTATTCTGAGAACTGAAAAGCATATCCCGGTTCTTCCAGAACGTCTGCATCACGCCGAAGCTCCAGCGAAAACGTTGCTTGATAAACATTTTGACCGTCTCCGGGGCTTCTGTCATGGCGATCGCATTATTCTCATTTTCAATTATGTAATTACACCGAAGCATACGGATCGTTAAATCGCAATCTTCGGCCAGGGTATCGGTCGTGAATCCACCCGCTTCCTCTATGGCTACCTTGCGGAATGCGCCAATCGCTCCCGGTACAACCGTAATGGCATTTAAGTATGCAAATGCCTTGCGGTCAAAGTTCTGACTGCTGATATACTCGATCGATTGCCAGCGGGTGAGCAGGTTAACGGTATTACCGACTTTCACATTACCGGCTACTGCACCCACTTTTTTACCGTTATGATATTTAACATCGCCAAAATGCATCATTAGTCTGGATACAGCATCGGAAAGCAATTTAGTATCTGCATCAATGCACACTACGAATTCAGCCCCAGACTGCTGAATTCCAAAATTTAAGGCTGAAGCCTTACCACCATTGGCTTTTGTCAAAACCCGAACCCGCCTGTTTGTTTCGAATGCCTTTTTTACTTTATTAAATGTTCCGTCCCGGCTTCCATCGTCAACAAATATGATTTCAAAATTGGGATAGTCTGTTCGCAGGAGATTTTCAATCGAGCTGACTGCATTTATTTCTTCATTATATGCCGGAACGATAATGCTAACCAGCGGTGCATCGGATCCATCTGGTTTCCAGAAAAACGACAGACCGTATTTTTTCTCCCAGCGGTGCTGTTTGCTTGCCATTATCGCCATAAACAGTATCCGTAAAAGAGACAGTATAATGAATATAATAAAGATGGACGTTAGTATATGACTTCCCAGGTAAGCCGACATGGCAAGGAAATAATTTAACTGGAGCAGGTAGTACCCGCTTCCTTTCGGAACCGCTGGCATAAGATCTTCTTTTTTCTTACCCAGCAAGTCGGCAATTGTTGTAAACTGATAACCTCTTTCTTTAAAGTAATGAATAATCCGCGGAAGGGCATCTACCGTTGCCTGGCGACTGTCGCCCCCGGCATCGTGCAGCAGGATGATATTCCCGCTCAGGTTCTGATCAGTCATGATTTGTTTGCGCGCAATCACCCTGGCTACAATTGAATCAGCCGGCGTACCAGGCTCCCAATCCAGCGGATCAATAGATTCACCGATATCCAGATAATTTTTTTCGCGTGCGATGGCTACCGGGATAAGTTCTTCCGCTTTTACCGGTTCAAAATCTGCATTGAACGGAGCCCGGAATAATACCGTTGAATGACCTGTAATTGCTTCGATCAGTAACCGGGTGGCATCCATCTCGATTATGGCACGTTTCCTGCTCACCTTGGCGATATTCGGATGGGTAAAAGTATGATTACCGATCTCATGACCTTCCCTGTATATTCTTTTTACGATGGGAATATTATTTTCCGCATTGATACCTACGAGAAAAAAAGCGGCAGGGACATTTTCCCTGCTGAGAATATCCAGTATTTGCGGAGTATATACCGGATCGGGTCCGTCATCAAAAGTAAGTACCAGTTTTTTCTTGTCCTTCGTTCCATATTTGCGCGCCAGCCATTTGGATGGAAGCTGGTCATATATTTCTTCAGAAATCAGCAACTCAGCAGTATCCAGTTCCGGTATGATCTTGCCGCTGGTAGGTCCACCTATAACATCCAGTACTTCTCCTTCGCCGGAATAAGCCGGTGTTTCATCTGAAATCATTGTTTTTACGGTAGAAAATAAATGAAAATCAAAATTTTTGAGGCTGTCGTTGCTCATATCATGATCGTAAAAATCCCACATGCGCGGATCTTCATTCCCCAGGCGCCAGAGTGCAACACCTGCGAGTCCGGATTCTTCTGCAAAACGCATGGTATTGAACGTAGTGGCTGCATCGGTAAATTGTACTTTATGCGGAGCACCGTCGTCTCCGTCATACGTAAAGTGAAGATTATAGGAATCATTGTCAAATATTATCTTACCGTCATAACTATGCGCGAGCGTCAGAGCATCCTGATAACTGATTGGCTTAACCGAAACCACCTTATCGTCTTCATCCAGTTTCCAGTCATAGCCAAAACCGGCTACCGCGAGGATTAGTTTGCTGGTTGGAATCTTATTTAACACATCGTCTACTGCTCCTTCGATCCATTTTTGGTGACTAATTGGTCCGGGACCGGTACCATCTGAAAACTGGTCATAAGCCATCAGGATAATGTAGTCGTTGTAGTTGGACAATTCTTTGAACGGCGACACGTCCTGGGAAACCAGCAATCCCCTGGCATGCATTTTTTCATATAGTGCTTTCTGGAACTGAACAAGCACTTCATTCTT